>Ga0114997_10000975_pt1 | contig 23823 bp, 23 predicted proteins | sample ArcticOcean_MG_C_2_FD_87045 | JGI IMG/M metagenome (GOLD analysis project Ga0114997, IMG submission 87045) | Marine microbial communities from western Arctic Ocean - ArcticOcean_MG_CB4_136 | ecosystem: Environmental > Aquatic > Marine > Oceanic | place: Arctic Ocean: Canada Basin | collected... | reverse complement strand
TTCTGAAATTCTTAAAAATTACTTTTAATGATTTGCATTAAAACAGATATTCCTAAAGAACTGAATGATATTGATGATGAATTAAAAGCTATTTATCACTCTAAAGATACAGTTTGTTTTTTTATCTTTAAAGATAGAGAACAGCGTAATGAGTTTGTAGAAAGAACTAAGGGTATGCCAAAAGTAGAACGAGAAACTATTTATCGAGAATATCTATCTTAAATGAAAACTGGTTTAATAACATCTGACACTTATCAAGATCATAATACAGGAGATGGACATCCTGAAAAAATTGATAGAGTTACAGCAGTCATTGATAATTTTAAAAAGTTAGATAATAAAGGGTTGATTTGGAAAAAACCTTCAAAATTTGACCGATCCCTTTTAGAAATAACTCATAATTCTGATTACATAAACTTTGTAGAAAAATCTTTTCCCAAAAAAGGGTTATCTTTTTTGGATGGAGATACAATTGTCTCTCCAGGAAGTAAAGAGGCTGCTTCAGACGCTGTAGGATCAATCATTACGGCTATCGATGGTGTTCAAAATAAAGAATTTAAAAATGCCTTTTGTGCAGTGAGACCTCCTGGGCATCATGCAGAAAAAAATAAGGCTATGGGTTTTTGTATTTATAATAATATAGCTGTGGGAGCTCATTATTTAATAGAAAAATATAGATTAAATAAAATAGCTATTATTGACTTTGATGTACATCATGGAAATGGGACTCAAAATATTTTTTTTGATAATGAAAAAGTTTTATATGTTTCAACTCATCAGTTTCCGTATTATCCAGGGTCAGGTTCAGAACAGGAAAAGGGTAAATATAATAATATATTTAACATTCCATTGCCAGCAGGTACAACATCAAGAGAATATTTAAATGCATATGAGTTTGTTCTTAAGAAAATAAAGGAATTCAAGCCTGAATTTATACTGCTTTCTGCTGGTTTCGATGCTCATAAAGATGATCCTCTAGCTCAACTCCAATTAACATCTAGAGATTTTTATGAACTTACTAAAAGAACTTTAGAATTATCCAAATTATATTGTAATGGAAAAGTAGTCTCAATTCTAGAGGGTGGCTATGATCTTTTGGCTCTACAAAAAAGTACTGAGATGCACGTGAATGCACTGATAGAATTTAATTGATAATTTTTTAATAAGTATTAAAGAACTCATAATGAAACTTTATAAAATTAAAAAATCTAATATCGATAAAAAAGGCCGTGGTCTTTATGCTGCAAAAGATATTAAAGAAGGTACAAGAATTATGGACTACGTTGGTAAAATCATCACAAAAAAACAAACAGAACAGTCCGAAAAGTTTGACAATTCAAAACCCATTTATTTATTTAATTTAAATAAGAAGTATGATTTAGATGGAGATGTTTCGTGGAATACAGGACGTTTAATAAATCATTCATGTTCTAATAACTGTGACTATAACGGGACAGGCTTAAAGCTTTGGGTTGTAGCTATAAAAAATATTAAAAAAGGTGAAGAAATAACTGCTGATTATGGTTTTGGTTACGATGAAAATTTTAAACAATTTAAATGTAAATGTGGATCAAAAAATTGTTGTGGTTATATTGTGCGTGCAGAATCAAGGTGGCGTATTAATAAAAAGTTTAGCATGAGTCTGAATAATAATAGAGCTAATAAATAACCTTTTCTAAAAATAATCCATGAGCAGGAGCAGGTGGTGCACACAAAATTCTTTTTTTTGACATAAAAATTAAATTAAACTTTTTTAAATTCCATTTTTTTTCTGCTAAATACTTTAAACAACCCATCATTGATCTAACCTGTTGTTGAAGAAATGACTGAGATTTAAATTGTATTTCAATCTTTCCTTTGATTGATTTTATTTTAATTGATTTTATTGTTCGTATTGGACTTTTAGCATTACAACTTGAGGATCTAAAGGTTGAAAAATCATTAGTACCTATTAACATTTTTGCACCTTTTTTCATTAAACTAACATCTAATTTTTTTACTACGTGCCAGCCTCTTTCTTTATCTATTGAAGGTTTGCTAGATCGGTTAAATATTACATACTTATAAATTCTTTGTTTTGCAGAAAACCTTGCATGAAAATTTAGGCTTCTTTTTTTAATATTTAGAATTGAAACACCTTTGTCATTTATAAAATGATTTATTGATTTTAAAAATTTATCTAGATCTTTAATCTTTATTTTACAATCAAAATGTGCTGATTGCTCAATTGAATGAACTCCCGAATCTGTTCTTCCCGCACCAACTAAATTTATATTTTTTTTTAAAATTTTAGATATTTTTTGCTGTATTAATTTTTGAATAGAGCTTCCCTTTGATTGAATTTGCCATCCTATAAAATTAGTTCCTATATATTCAATCAATACTTGATATCTATGCATTACTTAAGTTTGAACCTTTTTTTATTTGGGAACCAAGAATAAATTCATTAATATTTTGAGGTCTTTTTCCTTGTCTTTGAATTTCCAATATTTTAATTGATTTTTTATTATTACAGCTAATTTCCAGATAATTATTAAGCACTTCGCCTGCCTCTCCTAAACCAGAGGCTATTTCTGCTTTCAAAATTTTATATCTTTCACCTTTGTATGCAAACCAAGCGCCTGGCACAGGATACAATCCATTAATTTTACCAATAATATGTTCAGCTGTATCTTCCCAATTTATTTTTCCTTCTGACTTTTCAATTTTAGAGGCATAGGTTGCATCATTGTTTTTTTGATCTTTAAATTCAATTTTATCATCTAAAATATTATCGATGTTATCTAATATTTTATCTGCTGCTAATAATGATAATTTTTTAGATATTGTTTCAGCATTATCTTTAACATCAACATTAACTTTGTAGTAATTGCATACAGGCCCTGTGTCTAATTCTTTTTCAATTTTCATAATACTTATACCTGTCTCTTTATCTAAATTCATAATTGATCTTTGAATTGGTGCGGCTCCTCTCCACTTGGGTAAGAGTGATGCATGAATATTTATAAACCCCTTCTTAGTCAAATTTAAAAATTCTTTTGGAATTATTTGGCCGTAAGCTACTACAATTGCTAAATCTGCATCTAATTTTTTTAAATATTCATATTCTTCTTTATTTTCTTTTAAAGAAATGGGTGTTCTAAATTCTATATTTAAAGTTTCAGACATTCCTTGTATAGGAGACTTGTTTATTTTTTGACCTCTTTGAGATTTGTTTGGTGGTTGTGTATAAACAACAGATATTGGATAACCATTTTGATACAAAGATTTTAAAATAGGTACTGCAAAAAAGGGTGTCCCCATAAAGACTATCTTTTTTAACATGTACTAAACAATTATGCGACTTGGTTTAATTTTAGAAAGTTTTTTTATTATCATTGATCTTTTTAATTTCGATAAATAGTCAATAAATAGTATACCTTCCAGGTGATCCATTTCATGTTGAATACAAGTTGCTAATAGTCCTTCAGTTTTTAATAATTTTTTGTTTCCATTATAATCTAAATGCTCAACTTCACATTTACTTGGCCTATCAATTTCTGCAAATTGATCGGGCACAGAAAGACAGCCTTCCTCGTATGTAGATTTTATTGGATTTTTATTTTTAATAATTGGATTAACAAAGTACATGGGTTCTTTTTTATTTTCATCCTTACTAAGATCCATAACAATAATTCTTTTAGGTATGCCAATTTGTATTGCTGCAAGACCAATGCCGTTTGCGGCATACATGGTGTCAAGCATATCATCCATTAATTGCTGTTCTTCCATTCCTACCTCTATAACTGGTTTTGATATTTGCCTTAATAATATATTTGGCTCTATTAAAATTTTTTTAACTGACATAATTAATAATTATTTTATTATAATTTTTAAACTTTTAAAGGAAGAATTTTAAGTAAAATTTGATTTCTAATAGGATCAATATCTAACTGGTTTAACGTACTAATGATAAAATACATCGTTTCCGGATCAATATCTTTTAATTCATCCTGGCCAATAACTTGAACTATTCTTAACATTGCTGAGCCCATATCTCCCGTATCAACAAATTTTTGAATATCAGCGGGCACTTCTGAATCATTGATTTTATACAAGTTTTTGTATTTTTCAGACACTTCAACACCATCTGATTTTAAAGATTCGACCATAATTATATCTTTTGTAGAAAAAAAATATTTTTTATCTTTTTTTATTTTTCTAAGAAAATCATTTAATTCTTTATCTATATTTTTGATGGAAGATTCTTTTTTAAAATAATTTAATATTTTAGATTGATGAAGAATCTTGTTATTTAATTTAATATTTGTTAAAGAAGTTTTTTCTTCAACAATAACATATCTATTATAAAAAGTTGTAAAATTTGATGGCAAATCCTCAACATTAATTTCTTTTAAAAAAGACTGAAGTTCTGTATTAAATGCACCTTCAATACCTTCGTTAATAAATGAATTTTTTAAAGCATTCATAAATTCTAATTTTTTTTCTGTTTCAGTTGTAATTAATATTCCCTGATATATCAAGGCTCTTGCCTCAATATTTGATAATAATTTTGAAGACTCTTTAACATTCAATAATTGATTAATATTAAACTGGAATCTTTTATAAAGATTATATAATTCTTTCTCTGCATAGTTTTTTTTGTGTGTAGCTTGCTCTATCATTGAAATTTTATCCAAATTTTCTAATTCAATATCCTTGATACTATCCAATAAATTAGAAGATGATAAATATTTCCAGATTTGTTTGGAAGTTGATTCATTTGGTTCAAATTTAAATTCTGGATCTGTTCGATGTGAAAGATGAAAATCTAATATTGTTTTTTCAGATATTTTTTTGTCAATTTTATTTTCAAATCCCATCAAATAATTAATTTTTTTTTCAAAAAATTTATCGTTAAAACCTAATTCTTTTTTTAAGTCTAAAAGTAATTGTGCTTCTTCAATTTTATTATCATTAACGAGGCAATAAATATTAAATTTTGACAAATAATCATCTTTTATAGATTTTTTAATTTTTGAAAATATTTTACATGATTTGTCAATTTCTGAAATTGATAAATATTCATTAACTAAATATTTTGTTAACTCTAGATTTTCATTTATTATCTGATTGGTTAATAAATAATCTTCTATTAATTGAAGATTAGAATTCTTGATTAACCAATCAGATTTTATTTTTAGAAATTGCTCTTTAGATATGTTTCTACTGGGATAATATGAATTGGTTAAAAGTAGAGTGTTTAAAATTTCAGATGCATCATTAGAGAGTTTTACCTTATTAATTTTTTTAAATAGATCGAGAATTTGATTACCATCTGAATTAACCCACATATTTAAATCCAACCCATTTTCTGCGGGATCATATAGGCCAATTATATTAATCTTTTTTGAGATTAATGTTTGATCTTGTTCAATGCTTGATTCCTCCAATTTATCAGACTGCATTTCATAAATACTATTTGGTGAAGCATCTTGTGTTTTTATTTTATTTTTTGTGTCTTTTTTTTCTAAATTATCCTTTTTATCTAAATTCCATATATCAACTGGGTCCTCTGCATTTACATGTAATCCAAACAATAAAAAAATTAATATAATTGATAATTTTTTTTTATTTAATAATCTTAAGATTCTCATTAGGAATAATTTTTTCTATTTCTTTATTAGGTGTCGGAAAGTCTATTTTGTTAAGTAATATAATCGCTACAGATAGCGTTACTAAGATTAATATAATTTTGATTACTACTACTAAATAACTTCTAGAGTTACCTATACTTGTATTTCTATTAAATTGCATATATCTTTTATTAATTTCAAATTAAGACATATTTGTGTTTTTTCAATAAAGAAAGTTTATGAATTCAAATAAAAACCTTATTTTATTAGGTATGATGGGATCAGGTAAATCTTCTATTGGTCACTTAATATCGGTAAAATTAAACCTTAAATTTTTTGATATAGATAATATTATCGAAAAAAAAATAGGTATGAAAATTTTTGATATATTTAAAAATAAAGGAGAAAATTATTTTAGAAATTTAGAGGAAAAAACTACAATGAAGGTTTTAAGCCTGAATCATGGTGTAATTTCTCTTGGTGGAGGTAGTTTTATAAATGAAAAAATAAGAAAGGAAATTTTGAAAAATAATTTTTCTTTTTGGTTAGATTGGGAGAGTAATACTTTAATAAAAAGGATTAAAATGAGTAAAAAAAGACCTATAGCTTTTAATTCAACTGAATCAGAATTAAGAACATTAATAACAAAACGTTCAAAAATTTATTCAAAAGCACAGTTTAAAATAAACTGTAATAATCTTACTAAAACTGAAATAGTCAGCAAAATTTTAAAAATTTATGAGCTTAATTAAATTAAATGTAAAAACAAATACAAAAAGTTATCCAATTATTATTGGTAAAAATGTTTTGTACAAGCTTAAAAATTTTTTAAAAGAAAATTTTATTAATTTTAATCAATGTTTAGTTGTAGTTGATAACAACGTTCCAAAAAAACCAGTCAAGAAAATTTTAGACTTACTAGCTAAAAAAGAGATAAGTATTCACTATTTTGTGGCTAGTGAAAAAAATAAAAATCAGAAAAGTGTTGATAAAATTTTATCAATTCTATTAAGTAAAAATTTTAATCGCAACGATATTTTGATCTCAATTGGCGGTGGAATAACTGGTGATGTATCTGGCTTTGCTGCAAGTATTTTTAAAAGAGGATTAAAATTTGTAAACATTCCAACCACTCTACTCTCTCAAGTAGATTCTTCAATTGGAGGAAAAACTGGAATAAACACTAAATATGGTAAAAATTTAATAGGTGCTTTTTACCAGCCTAGTTTGGTTATATCTGATATTAGTTTTTTAAAAACACTATCCAAAAAAGAACTTGTATGTGGTTATGGTGAAGTTTTAAAACATGCAATAATTTATAATAAAAAATTTTTTTTATTTTTAAAAAAAAACGGCTCTAAAATATTAAATTTGAAAAGTCCTGTAATAGAAAAAGCAATCTATCAAAGTTGTTCAATTAAGAAAAGAGTTGTGGAAGCTGATGAAAATGAAATGGGTCTAAGAAAAATTTTAAATTTTGGACATACCTTTGCTCATGCATATGAGGCAACTCTTGGTTATTCAAAAAAACTAAACCATGGAGAGGCTGTTATATTGGGTATTAAAACAGCTGCAAAATTTAGTTTATTAAATAAAATTTTAGATATTAAAAGCTATAGATTAATTGAGAACCATTTAGATTCATTAAATCTCCCTAGAAATATTAATAATTTTTTTTCTAAAAACCATTTAAAAAAAATTTTATCTTTTATGAAAAAAGATAAAAAAAATAATACAAAAAAAATAAATTTAGTATTACTAAAAAAAATTGGACACCCGGTATATAAGCTACATTTTGATGAAAGAAAAATTTTTCTTTTTTTAAAAAAAGAGCTAACTAAATAATATTTGAATCGAGTGAATATTTTTTTTTAGTTCAACCTCTAAAATACTATAAATCTTTTTTGTCGATTCTATCTTGGTTAATTTAGCTAGTTCATCTGACTTTATAGTAAGTTTTAAGTGAAATTTTCCCTCTTTATTTCCTATGTGGTTTTTATGTAAAAAACTTTTATCTTCAATTTTAATATTTTGAATAACAATTTTGTCTTCAAGCTTAATTTTAACAATTGCAATTAGCTCTTTTATATTCATAAATATTATTTTAATACTATATAACATGAAAAATATTTGTGACTGGAATAATTGTTTTAAAATTGCGGAGTTTAAGGCTCCAATTGAAAAAGATAATAGTAAAAATTATAGATTGCTATGTTTGGCTCATGTTAAGGAATTTAACAAAAACTGGAACTATTTTTCTGGCATGAATGATGAGCAGGTTTTTAATTTCTTAAAATCAGATATGACATGGCACAAACCTACTCAAAGTTTTAGTTCCTCAGATAATTTTTTTAAGGTTCTTTGGAACAACACTTTAAAAGATGAATTTGATAAAGCTAAATTAGAAAGTGACTATAACCACATGAGTCAGTTTAAATTTGACCATAATGATATCAAGGCTTTTGGTATTTTGGGTGTTTCTGTTGGTCTAAAATGGGAAAAGATACAGAATAAATTCAAAACTCTTGTCAAAAAATTTCACCCTGATATTAATTTAGGAAATAAACAATATGAAGAAAAGCTTAAGCTAATCACTTTGGCTTACACCCAATTAAAAAATACGTATAAGGAAAAAATTGACACTTAATTTAAATTTAAAGCCAGATATTAAAATATCTTTGAATCAAACTTTTGGAATTAAGTCTGAAATGGAAGTTGATGCCTTTTCAAAGAAAAGTGAATATGTACCAGATATAGATAAAAATTATAAATTTGATAGAGATACAACTCTTGCAATTATTTCAGGGTTTGCATTTAATAAAAGAGTTTTGGTTCAAGGCTATCACGGAACTGGTAAGTCAACCCATATTGAGCAAATAGCTGCAAGATTAAATTGGCCGTGCATTAGAGTAAACCTTGATAGTCATGTGAGTAGAATTGATCTTATTGGGAAAGATGCGATTGTTTTAAAAGATGGAAAACAAATTACAGAATTTAAGGAAGGAATACTGCCTTGGTCAATTCAAAACCCTATAGCGTTAGTATTTGATGAATACGATGCTGGAAGGCCAGATGTAATGTTTGTTATTCAAAGAGTCTTAGAAGCTGAAGGAAATTTTACCCTTCTTGATAAAAATAAAGTAATAAAACAAAATCAATTTTTTAGATTATTTGCAACTTCAAATACTGTTGGCTTAGGTGATACAACAGGTTTATATCACGGCACTCAACAAATTAACCAGGGGCAAATGGATAGGTGGAACATTGTGACTACTTTAAACTATTTAAGTCTTGATAAGGAAATGGAAATTATATTGGCAAAAAATAAAAATTTAAACAATCCCAAAGGGAAAGAAAAAGTTTCTAACATGATTAAAGTGGCATCATTAACAAGAAAAGGTTTTATTGCTGGAGATATATCTACCGTGATGAGCCCACGAACTGTCATGCATTGGGCAGAAAATGCAGATATTTTTAAAGATACAGGCTATTCATTCCGAGTTACATTTTTAAATAAATGTGACGAGATTGAAAAAAGCACTATAGCTGAATACTATCAAAGATGTTTTGGTGATGAATTGCCTGAATCATTGATAAATATTCAAGTATAAATGAGTGATAAAAAAGACAATTTTAAGGAGCAATTCAAACAAGCACTAATCTCAACAGCAAAAGTAATCTCTGATGATTATAAGCTGGATAAAAAAAATATTGATAAAAGTATAGATTCTAAAAATATAGATTTTTTTGAAATTAATAGTTTATCAAATATAAGCGATTTTATTAGATTAAGAGCTGAAACTGATTCTACTGCTTTAAAAAAAAAATTTTCTAATAAAGAAACCTTCAGTAGATACTCACCTAATAAACAATCCCATAAATCACTTTATAATACCGCTGAAAAAATCAGATACGAACTTTTGGGTAGCAAAATGCTTAATGGTATTAGAAAAAACTTAACTGAACACTATTATCAAAAAATAAATATTAAATATAAAGATGAATTAAAAACAAAAAAGGATGTCTCTCCAGCAGAGGCTTTTGAGCTATATATGCTAAAAAATTTTTTTGATATAAAGCTTAATTCTACAACTACAAAAATGCTTAATTTCTGGGAAAAAGACTTTAATGCATCGGTAGGTAAACATATTGACTTCTTAAATAAAAACTTAGACCACCAAGATAATTACGGCTCAAAATTTTCAGAAATTCTTGATGAAATGAATATTTTTAATTCAGAAAATAACGAAGAAAAAGATAAAGATGAAAACAAAGGAGATGTACAAGACAATAGATCTGATAATAATGATAAAAATCAATCTGAAACGAAAGAAGATAAAAATAAACAAGAAGAAACTACAGCAAGTTTAGATTCAGACTTTAATTTAGATGAAAACCAAGTGGATCAACAATTAGCGGATGCAGATTCTTCTAAAGACAACTTAGAAAATATTTTACAAAAAAAAAAATTTAATAATATTGAACAAGATTACAAAATTTTTACAAATCAATTTGACGAAATAGCAAAGGCAGAAAATTTAGAGGATTTAAAGGAAATTATAAGATTAAGAAAAAATTTAGATCAACAATTAATTGGTTTTCACGACCTTATTACAAAATTGGCCAATAAATTGCAAAGACAACTTCTTGCTAAACAAAATAGATCTTGGGAATTTGATTTGGAAGAAGGATTATTAGATAGTTCCAAATTAACTAGAATTATTATGGATCCATACAACTCATTGTCTTTTAAAAAAGAAAAGGACCTAGATTTTAAAGATACAATTGTAACTTTGTTAATTGATAATTCCGGATCTATGCGTGGTAGACCAATAACGATTGCTGCAATATGTGCAGATATATTATCAAGAACGCTAGAAAGATGCTCTGTCAAAGTTGAAATTTTAGGATTTACTACAAAAAATTGGAAGGGTGGAAAAAGTAGAGAAGAATGGAATAAAGTTGGTAAACCAAAGAATCCTGGGAGACTTAATGATTTAAGACATATCGTGTACAAAGGAGCTGATACACCTTGGAGACAAGCTAAAAATAATCTTGGCTTAATGCTTAAAGAAGGACTGTTAAAAGAAAATATTGATGGCGAAGCTATATCCTGGGCGTTTAATAGAGTTAAAAAAAGAAAAGAAGAAAGAAAAATTATTATGGTTATATCTGATGGCGCACCAGTGGATGATTCCACGCTATCCGTTAACTCAGGTGACTTTTTAGAAAAACATTTAAAAAAAATAGTAAAGTTTATTGAAAATAAAAGTGATGTTGAAATTTTAGCAATAGGAATTGGTCATGATGTTTCAAGATACTATGATAAAGCTATTAAAATAACTGATGTTCACGAACTTGGGGATGTAATGATTTCACAACTTGGCGGCCTATTCCAAACCAAAAATAAGCTGCATTAAAGTTTTGCTAAATTATTATTTTTCCATTCAATGGTAACTTCTGCTCCACTTCTGGTTTTTGAATTTCTACACAATATATTTGCATAATTTTTTTCTAATAGAGTCTTTCCTATAAATATACCCAACCCCAGGCCTGATTTTGATTTTTCAGAAGATTTGATGGATTTAATATAAGGTTCACCAATTATACTTAACACATCTTTTGGAAACCCTTTTCCATCATCCTCAATTATAACTCTTGTAAAATTACTATCACTTTTAACAGTAATAATTATTGTAGAATCTGAAAATTTATTTGCATTTCCAATAAAATTTCCTAACCCATAAACTATCTCGATTGACTTTGTAATTGCTATTGGGTTTGAATTCTGATTTAAGTTTATAATAAATTTTTTATCACTTATTTCTTCAAATGATTTTACTATTTCATTAATATGACCAGATATTGTTAAATTTTTATCAATAAAATCATCGTCAATTGTTGGATTTAAGGTTATTTTTTTTAATATTTCACTACATCTTTCTATTTGACTTGCTAATAAATCAACATCTTTTTTTACTTCTTTATTGCCTTTAAATTGTTCTAATAAGTCTCTTGAAATTATTTTTATTGTAGAAAATGGAGTTCCCAAAGAATGTGCAGCAGCAGCAGCTTGGCCACCCAATGATAATAATTCATGTTCTTTAGCCATAATTTCTTCCATTTTATTTAAAGCTTCTTTTCTCAATCTCGATTCAGAGCCAAAATTTATAGCAAAATAGTTCATAAAGATTAAAGCTATAATTAATGCAGCAGGTATAGAGTAAGAATAATACGTATGTACTTGGTAATGTTCGCTTAATGGAAATGGTAAATCTTGATGGAAAAAGGTTAAAAAAATTATTGTAATAGTTGTAATTGCTACAAGTAAAATATTTATTCTCAAACTTAAATTAGATGAAGAAAAAACACTCGGAATTATTAAAAATATAATGAAAGGGTTTGCGGTTCCGCCTGTTAAATAAATTAGGAAACCTAATTGTATTATGTCAATTATTAAAAAAACAAAAGCAGACCCGTCTGCTAATTGCGTTTTTTTATTTATATAAATTAATTGTAAATTACTAATTATACCTATAAAAATTACTATATTGGCTAATAAAAAATCAAAATCAAATTCAAATATAAAATAGACCAAATTTATAGTAATAAATTGCCCAATAATTGCAATCCATCTAAGATTTATATATGTAGATTTTTTTAATGAAAAATACTTTGAAGTTTCAAACAACTTCATTATTAAATATCTAAATTCTGAACATTAATTGCATTAGAGATAATAAAATCCTTTCTTAACGCAACATCATTTCCCATCAAAGTATGAATTAACTTTTGATCTTTTTTCAAATCTTTTGAATATTGTACTTGCAGTAAATTTCTTGTTTCTGGATCTAGGGTCGTATTCCATAGCTCTTCAGGGTTCATCTCTCCTAATCCCTTAAATCTTTGAATGCTCATTTTTGACTTCTCTAGATCAAGAGCTTTAATGAAATCTTTACTTCCTTTTTTTAATCTTTTTAATTCTTTGTTATTATTCAAAATATATTCTTCAAGTTCCTTTTCATCTTTTATATAAATGCCTTTTGTGCCCTTGTTTATTTTAAATAATGGAGGCTGGGCAAGATAAACATGACCATATTCTATTAGTTTATTAAAAGGTTTGTTATTAAAAAAAGTAAGTAACAATGCTCTAATGTGAGAGCCATCCACATCTGCATCCGTCATAATAATAATTTTTCCATATCGTAAATCTTTTAAATCTATTTCTTCAACTTTTGGATCTAATCCTAGCGCGTTAATCAATGTAACAATTTCATTTGAGGAAATCATTTTTGATAAAGCTTTTGTTCTGTATTCATTCCCACCTTTATTTCCATTTTTTTTTAGAGCAATCTCTTCAACGTAAGTGTTTAATATTTTTCCCCTTAATGGTAAAACAGCTTGATTTGAACGGTTTCTTCCTTGTTTTGCTGAACCACCCGCTGAATCTCCCTCTACGATAAATAATTCTGTTCCCTCTTGTTTTCCAATTTGACAATCTGCTAATTTACCGGGTAGTCCGCTTAATTCTAATGCTCCTTTTCTCCTTACGTTTTCCCTTGCTTTTCTAGCAACATCTCGTGCAAGTGCTGCCTGCATTACTTTAGCTAAGATTATTTTAGAAGTTGAAGGGTTTTGATCAAACCATATAGATAGCTTTTCATTAATTATAGTTTCGACAATCATTCTAACTTCTGATGAAACAAGCTTATCTTTTGTTTGTGAAGAAAATTTTGGATCAGGTATTTTTGCAGACAAAACACATGTAAGTCCTTCTTTTATATCATCACCAGATATTGTTAATTTATTTTTTTTTAATAAATTGTGTTCATTTGCATATTTATTTATAACTCTTGTTAATGCACTTCTAAAACCTAATAAGTGTGTTCCACCATCTTTTTGATAAATATTATTTGTGTAAGCATATATATCTTCACTGTAACTTGCATTCCACTTTAAGGCACATTCTATTTCAATGTTGTCTTTTTTTCCCTCTATATAGAGAGGCTTTTTAAATAAATCATTTCCTGTCTTGTTTAATAATTTTTCCCTTTTTTCATCTAAAAAATCAACAAATTCTAAAACACCACCATCAAATTTAAATTCTATAATCTTTTCTTTTTTTTTATTTAAATCATTAATTGTTATTTTTATTCCTTTGTTTAAAAATGCCAACTCACGCATCCGCTTAATAATTATATTTGTACTAAATTTTATTGAAGAAAAAATTTCTTTTGAAGGTAAAAATGTTATTTGTGTGCCACTTAATTTTGATTTTCCTATAATTTTAAGTGGTGCTTTTGCATCACCATCTTTAAATTCAATAAAATGTTTTTTTCCATCTCTATCGATTTCTAGCTTTAATTTTTCAGATAAAGCATTTACTACTGAAACACCCACCCCATGTAATCCACCAGATACTTTGTATGAATCATGGTCAAATTTACCACCTGCATGAAGTTGGGTCATGATTACTTCTGCTGCAGATTTTTTTTCTCCTTTATGCATATCTACAGGTATTCCTCTTCCATCATCTCTTACAGTAATTGTTCCATCAGAATTAACTTTTACATCTATATTTTTACAATGACCCGCTAATGCTTCATCAATAGAATTGTCAACTACCTCATAAACCATATGATGCAAGCCTGTACCATCGTCTGTGTCACCAATGTACATGCCAGGTCTTTTTCTTACTGCCTCTAATCCTTTTAATACTTTTATGGAATCTGCTTTATATGACATTTTTTTGTATAATTTAATTTTAAGATAAATTTAATAGTATCATTTTTAATGACTTAAATAAAATTATTCTTTTTAAACATTCTAAAAAAAACGTTATTAACATTGGTTTTTTGCCTGTTTAATGGTTAAAAATTTATTTTGATTTTTTTTATAATGTTGCAAGGTTTTTAATTAATACAATTTATTTTTCTAAATCTTTTATATTTATAAAATTTTTAGAAAGGTTTGTGTTGTTCTTTTTTATCTCTTCAAAAAAGTTCCAGGCCAATACTAGCATTGTGGAGTCCTTTGTTTTTAACTTTGTTTTAGATATTATTGGAATATTAACTCCAGGAATAAACTTGCCAATTTTTAATTTATTATCCTCAACTACACAATCAATTTCACTTTTAATATTAAAATAATTTAGTGCTGTAGTTGCTTTTGCAGGTGCACCATATCCTATTATTTTTTTATTGGCCTTTTTAAGTTTGATTATATTTTTTATTACATTTTTTCTAATTTCAGAAACTTTTTCTCCAAACTTTTGATAAGTTCTAAAATCTTTAATTCCAAATTTTTCCTCTTCTTTAAGAAATTTTTTTACACTTTTTTCAATTTTTTTATTTTTATCTTTTTTAATATAAATTCTGATAGATCCCCCATGAGTATTAATTTTTTCTGCTTTAAATATTTTTACTCGGAACTTTTCAAAGAAATTAATTAAAGATGTTAAAGACCAATAATTGTAATGTTCATGATATATATTGTCAAAAGTCAAATCCTTCAGAGTGTTCATCAAATATTGTACTTCGATAATAATTGTGCCGTTTTTGCTCAGTAATTCAATCATACACTCAGTCATCTCTTTTAAATTATCTGAATGTGCAAATACGTTAGATGCTAAAATTAAGTCAGCATTTTTTTTTATACCCTTAATATTTTTTTTATTTAAAAATCCATTAAAAGTTTTAATTTTTTTTTTATTAGCTAGCTTGGCTAAATTTTTTGCTGGCTCTATACCTAAAATTTTTTTAAAACCTAATTCTTGAAATGGCTTTAATGCAACTCCATCATTGCTTCCAATATCAATTATATATGATTTTTTTGACTTTAATTTTAGATCTTTTGTATATTTTTTAGCAGCATTTATAAAGTGATCTCTAAAAGTCTTGGATGTTGAAGATGTGTATAAATAATTAGAAAACATTTTTTTTGGATCTACCGCTACAGATAACTGACAATTATGACAATCCTGACAATAATTTACTTCTAAGGGGTATAATTCACATTTTTCATTTTTTTTACTTAGTAAATTGTTTGCTAAAGGTTGATAACCCAAAGAAACAACTCTCTTTAATTTAGTATTTCCACAAGACCTACAATCAAATTTATAGCAACTCATCAAAAGATCTCTCTCTGTTTCATCTACAAACATGTGTCTTATAGTGTGTGTAATACCATAATTATCGTGTTCTCTATCTCCTCTAACCAAGTTAAGAAAAGTGGTATCTTTTGTAAAAACCATCGTATGAGCTACATTGGGTTTTATGATTGATAATTGACCTTCATCTACAACTTGTGTAATTTTTGGAGAATTCGGATTAAGAATATCTTGAAATATTTCTATAATCTGACCTTTTGTAAAAAGACATTTTTGCTCTTGCTGTGGGTGAAAATGATTTGCTCTGATTGTTCCTTTTTTAGAGTCTATCAATCCAATTAAGTTGATTGGTTCGGTCAATTCATGGTTGCTGATTTTACCACGTGCATCTATAAATTCATTATTTCCATCTCTTACATGCTCTAAATCTTTTATTAAATTTTGTTTTGACCACTTGAAAATCATTTCTTTAATACTTTCATCTAGTGCATATAGAAACTTAAAGCCTGTTCCTAAAATTTTTTTATTTGACAGAGAAAAACCTAAATTTGGAATTTCATCGTTAGTTTCTCTTAAAATAACTTTGGGATTATATTTTTTACATATTTCAGCGACATCTTTTACTGTTACTGTATCTTTAGTTAAATTAAAAATTTCTGAAGAAATATCCTCCCTTTCTTCCATAAATTTAAAACATCTTGCCACATCGATTAATGGGACCAGACTTTTAACTTGTCTTACACCAGCAAAAAGTCTCAGAGTACCGTCCTGAGAGGCCATTTTTGAAAAAAAATTAGCCATTATATCTATTCTAGCTGTATCAGTTGAATATCCATATACCGATCCTAGTCTTAAAATAATATAATTTTTTCCAGATGCCTTCAGTTGTTTTTCATTAAAATCTTTTGATTTGCCATAGGCTAATATTGGTGATGTTTCTTCATCTTCCTTGATGTTATTTTTAACTTTTTCCATACCCTCATAAATCACATGACTGGATGGAACCACTATTTTACACTCATTGCTTATTACATCTAAAATATTTTGTGTTCCTTCTTCAGCTACAATTTTAATTTTTTCATTGTGCTCTTTATTGCTCTCACTTTTTACCCTTGGAACATCTGTAATCCCAGCTAAATGATGAACAATATCTGCATCGTAACAATATTTTTTTATCAAATCTTTATCTAAAATATCTCCTTGAATAAAATTCATATTCCAGTTTCTAATTTGATTAACTCTTTCAGAAACAAATCTATTATCTATAACTGTAATTTGGTCATTCCAACTATAGCCAGAATATATTTTGCATAATTCTGTGCCTATATAGCCTAACCCACCTGTGATAACAATTTTTTTCATATTTTCTATTCTTCATACTTTTTACATAATTTTATAATTTACTAAAGAATTAAAATATAAATAAAGATTATAGAAATAATGGCGGAGAGAGTGGGATTCGAACCCACGGTACCTTTAACAGTACACACACTTTCCAAGCGTGCGCCTTAAACCACTCGGCCATCTCTCCATTATTTTTTTATAAATGAAAACCCTAAAATTTTTTCAATAATATTTAAATTATAAAAAAATAAAAAACTTGATAAAAAGCTCATTACAATAAAATCTAAAATACTTTTTATTGCAAATATCGAGATAAAAGAATTATAAAAAGTTCTAACGCCATCTATATAAAAAAAAGTATCTCCCAAAACTATAAAATTATACAAAAATAAAAAAATATATCTTGCAATTATAAATCTTATCATAAAGTTTATAATACTATTGTTTAAGGGTTTTAATTTTAACAAAAGTGGCAATCCTAATATTAAAAATATTTCTCTATAGTAATAATTGGAAAATATTAAATAAGTTATAATTAAAGTATTAATTCCTATTATAAAAAGTTTATCTTCAAAATTATAAATATCTAATTTTTTAAATACATTTTTTTTTTTTAGCATCGTATAAAATTTTTTTGTTAAAAAGATAAAAGATAAATATGTAATAAATAACAAAAAAATATAATTAAAATTAAATATATATTTGAAAAATTTAGATATACCTTTCACAGAAAAAAGAAGATGAAAACCTGCCTGTGACTCACCTAAAACTTCTGCTGCTTTTGATATTATATCATATCTAAAAAGTATGAATGTAAATGAAAGTAATAAACATAATGTGCATAGTAAAATTTTTTTAGTTTTAGATCTATATTTATTTTCGACAAAAAAATTTACAAAAAAAGTTGCTGGATAATATTTTGTTAAAAAACAAAAACTAACTAATAAAAAATTTAACCAGCTATAATGACTATAACAAATAAATACAGCAATTAATAAAATGAGCAAATCAATATTCATTCTTTCAATTGCAAGCATGGTTGTTGGTGTAAAAATTATTAATAAAAAAAACAAATAATTTTTTAAATCTTTTGGTTTGATTAATTTAAAAATACAAATAATAAAAGCAACCACTAGGACTGGTGGTAATATCTTATAGTAAACCAAAGAATAAATTTCTCCACTAAATGGAACGTAAAACATAATTGGACCATATGGAAAGGGTCCTTCACCACCTATGCATCCTACCGAAAATTTGTAGCATTCTATTTCCCTAAAAGTTATTATCCAATCTCTAAATAAATTAGTTGATAAGTAAGCCTCTCCATATGGTGTGAGATGAACTGGTACTAAAAGTTTATGAACATAACCAGTATAAAACAAAACATATATAGTGATTAAAGGGATTATTATTAAAAATAAATTTTTTAATCTCATTTAAGTTTATTAATACTTATACCTGAAATACCCAGGAAAATTTTCTAAAAAGCTTTTTTCTTTAATATTCAAAAAATCTTTAATCTTATTTGAGGAATTCCATAGATCTTTATACTCAACTTCTAGTTTTAAATTTTCTGGATATAGACTCCAGCTTTTATAATATTTTTCTAAATATTTTAAAAATTTTTTTTTTAAATATTCTTCATCTTTAAATCTGTAAAAACTAAAGACATCTCCATAAAAAATTAATGCATTTCTTAAAAATTTTCTTTTTTTATGAGATTCATAAATTTCCTCAAAATCTCTTTTAAGTAAAATTATTTTAATTTTTTTTTTTTGCATCTTGATTAAAGGCTTTGGTAAATGCATCATTCCATAGGGAATTTTAAATTTTTTTTCTAAAGCATTGTTCGAAATACAGAATTTTTCCAAATGATTGTTTAGTGTGACGTTTCCACATCCACCAGGACTGCAAACAATAACATCAATATTACTATTGGGCAGCTTATTTTTAAAATTTAAAAGAAATTTTCTTTCAAATCCTCTTTTCATTAAAGTCAAATAATTTGCCATATTATAACTGTTAGATCTTTACTTTAATTTGTTTAAAATTCTATTTATATTTTTTTTTTGTCTATTAAGGAATCTTTTAAATATATTGTATTTTTTATCTCTTTTCGCCAAAATAGGATAATTATTTAAATGACTCCACTCTCTTTTAAAATTATTTTCTGCCCACTCACATTCAGTCGTAGAGATTTTGTTAACATTATTCATTTTGCAAATTATTGAAAATATACTTTGGCATCCTCTCATGCCGATAAATTCTTTGTGATTTGAAATATTAGAGGGGCTATCATCAAGTAAATAAGTATTTTCATTTGCTTTACTCCATTGCTTTAAAAAGTTTGAAGAAAATTCAGATTTTTTTAAAAAAAAAGTTCCTCCCCATATTTGTGGACTATTAAAAATAGTAGAGTCTTTTGTTAAATTAAAATATTTTAATACATCACCTTTTGTAAACTGATACTCCATATATTTTTGAAACTTATAATTTAAATTTTTGAATCTTTCAGACACTTCACCATATTCAAAGACAGTCATATTTGATTCTTCTGTCATCGAAACATATTCTTTAAGTCTATCAAGTCCATTTTTATTGAGATGATTTCCAATATCTGAATAATGAAGAATGCTATTTTCTGGTAAAGTTTCAATGTACTTTTGAATTATTTCAGGTCTCCAAGAGTCAAATCCATAATATCTATTTCTTCCACCTTTTTTAAATAATTCTTTCATTCTTTCTTTTAAAATATCTGAAAAATCATTTGGTCCAAAGATTTTAATTTCTTCATAAAATTTCATATCTTTAGATTGAGTTAAAAATCTTTTTACACTTAAACTTAAATCAGGACTTGCAAAAGAACATAAATAAACTTTATTTTTCATTTTGTAGAGTTTTAAATATTATAAGCTCTTCTTAGTTATTAATATTTTAATGTTAATTTGAATTTAAACTATTTTTAGAATAATTATAGAAATAAATACTGTAATGAAAAATAAAATACTAAAAAAAATAAGTGCTCTATTTGGTTATAAATTGATTTCAAAAAATCACTTTAAGAATAACAGAACTTTATCACCCAATTCTTTGTTAAATATTAATAGCCTCTTAAAAGAAATCTTTGAATCAAAAAAACTTAAACAAATAATTCAAATTGGTGCTAACGATGGTAGTTCATTTGATGAATTAAATTATTTTATAAAGAAATATAAAATTAAAAGCCTACTTATTGAACCTATAAAAGAAAATTTTAATAAATTAAAAGAAAATTATAAAAATCTTGATTTTATTACTTTGGAAAATTCAGCAATATCTATTAATAATGAACTTACACATTTATATAGAGTAAGTCCCCTACATGAAAAAAAATATGGAAGCCACATACCCGCAATTCCATCGTTTGATAAGGAGCATTTAATAAATCATGGTGTAAAAAATAAACATATAATTCAAGAAGAAATAAATTCCATAACTATTAAAGATGTGATTAAAAAACATAATATTGAAAATGTTGATTTACTTTTTATTGATGCAGAAGGTTATGATGGAAAGATAGTTAACGATTTTTTAATAAATTTAAAAATTAGACCAATAATAATTTTTGAATTCATTCATATTGAAAATAATTTTTTTAAAGATTTAATAAATGAACTTAAGAACAAAAATTATTTATTTTTTCCTGTAAATGAAAATATTTATTGTTACCCAAAAGAAAAGGGTAACTTTAGAATATATTAAAATATATTACAAATTTTAATCTATCCATTCTTTATATTTATCAAGATTTTTTAATAAATATTCTGGATAAGAATTATCAATTTTAACGCTCTCATAAAAATGACCCCTTCCAAATAAATCTACTTTTTTTTCAATTTTGCTCTTAATAACTGAGATGGAGGAAAATTTTTCATTTTGAAACTCTGTGTGTGCAAATGTTTTTAATTTTAAAGAGATTTCGTCTGGACTTAAAATGTTATTAAAATGCCACCCTCCATTTTCAAATATCTGAATACTTTTCTCTTTATCAATTCGTAAAAAACTATAATTTAAATTTTTAGATTTAATTTTTTGTCTCATAAAATCAATAGATTTTAGATTTTTTTTTTTTACTACTCTTGTACCTTCCCAGGGACTTTCATAACGATTGAATAAATTAAATTTAAAATTAAAACAATCTTGTTTAAAGATTCCATATTTTTTTTTTAATTCAAAATTTATTAAAATTTCTGGTTTTGGTATTTCATCAGGATCTGAAAAAAAAATATAATCTTCTGGTTTAGCTATTTCTGTGCAATTTAATAAAAATTCTCTTTGAATTGCTTGATTTCTCCACACATCATTGTCTTTGGGGAATGGTTCATTTAATACAAAATACTTAACTTTGTTAAAGTCATATTTCTTATTTTTAATAAAATTAATATCTTTTTTATTTCCTTTGTGATCAAATTTAGATTCACATACTATAAAGTAATCAACATAATTTTTTAAAATATTGTACCTAAAATCAAACATGAAATTATTATCAAAAAAAGTTATGCAATCAAAAATTTTATTTTTCATGTATTTTTTTAAACTCTTACCTATTCCTTTTTAATTTTTAAAACTCCTATAAATGCTTCTTGAGGTATTTCAACTTTTCCAAACTGTTTACCTCTAGCTTTTCCTTTTTTTTGCTTATCAAGCAGTTTTCTTTTTCTGTCTCTAGCACCACCACCATGAATTTTTGTTAAAACATCTTTTTTAAAACCTTTAATAGTTTCTCTTGCTATGATCTTTCCTCCAATTGCTGCTTGAACTGGAATCATAAAATTATGTCTTGGAATTAAATCTTTTAGTTTTTCACAAACTTCTCTTCCAACTATTTGAGCAAAATCTTTGTGAACCATCATTGATAATGCATCAACTGGCTCAGCATTAACAAGAATTCCTAATTTTACTAAGTCTCCTTCTTTGTGCCCTATAATTTCATAGTCAAAACTTGCATAACCACTAGTCATAGATTTAAGTCTATCATTAAAATCAAACACAACTTCATTTAAGGGAATTTCGTAGCTTAAAACTGCTCTATTTCCTGAATAACTTAAGTTTGTTTGTACCCCTCTTTTATCTTGGCAAACTTTTATAATTGCTCCTAGATATTGATCTGGTGTAATGATTGTTGCCTTAATCCAAGGCTCCTCAATAAACTTGATTAACGTAGGCTCGGGTAGACTTGAGGGGTTTTGTAACTCTATTATTTCCCCTTTGTTCATGTGAACTCTGTAAACAACCCCTGGTGTTGTTGTTAATAAGTTTATATCAAATTCTCTTTCTAATCTTTCGGTTATAATTTCCAAATGCAAGAGACCTAAAAAACCACACCTAAAACCAAGACCTAATGCAGACGAAGATTCCGCTTCATATGAAAAGCTAGCGTCATTTAATTGGAGTTTACCTAGGCCATCTTTTAATTTTTGATATTCAGAACTGTCTACAGGAAACAACCCGCAAAATACAACTGGTTTACTTGGTTTGAATCCTGGTAGCGCCTCTTGAAGTGGTTTAGCTGCATCACAAATAGTATCTCCAACTTTTGTTTCTGATAAAATTTTTATTCCTGTCGTTATAAAGCCAATTTCTCCTGCATTTAATTCATTAACATCAGTTGCTTTTGGAGTAAATACGCCTACTTTTTCAATTATGTATTCTTGGTTAGTAGACATCATTTTGATCTTCATATTTTTAGAAATTTTTCCGTCAATAACTCTAACTAAAATAACTACCCCTAAATAAGTATCATACCAACTATCAACTAATAAACATTTTAAATCTGCATCCTTTTCTCCTTTTGGAGCTGGAAGTGAAACAATAATTTGTTCTAGAATATCCTCTATACCTTCGCCTGTTTTTCCAGAACAAGGTATGGCATTCTCAGTATCAATACCGATAACATCTTCTATTTGTGTCTTTGTTTTTTCTAAGTCTGATGCTGGTAAATCAACTTTATTTAGAACGGGTACTATCTCATGCTTAGTATCTAAAGCTTGATAAACATTGGCCAAGGTTTGTGCCTCTACTCCCTGAGTGCTATCGACAATTAAAATAGATCCTTCACATGCATACAGAGATCTGCTTACTTCATAACTAAAATCTACGTGTCCTGGAGTATCAATAATGTTTAGAATGTAGTCTTTACCATCTTTTGCTTTATAATTAAGTTTAACAGTTTGAGCTTTAATGGTTATTCCTCTTTCTCTCTCAATGTCCATTGAGTCTAAAACTTGTGCCTTCATTTCTCTTTCAGTTAGACCACCACAACTATGAATTATTCTATCTGCGATTGTTGATTTACCGTGATCAATGTGCGCAATGATTGCAAAGTTTCTGATGTGATCAATTTTTGTCATGATTATGATCTAATTTTAGCACCAGTTTTAGATTCAACAGCAGAAATAATAAGTTGATTAATTTTGTTTAAATCATCTTCTGTTAATGTTTTCTCTAAAGATTGAATGGTTATATTTAATGCAATTGATTTTTTGCCTTCGGGAATATTGGTTCCTTCATAAACGTCGAATACTTTGACAGATTTTATTAATTCTTTATCTACGTTAGAGATAGTCTCTATTAATTCCTGAACTTTAAAATTTTTATCTAAAACAAAAGCAAAGTCTCTTTCTGATTTTTGAAAATCTGAATATTTGTATTGGGTTTTTTGATCTTTTAATGATTTTTTTGGTTGTTTTAAATTATCTAAAAATATTTCAAAGCCCA
>Ga0114997_10000974_pt1 | contig 23824 bp, 5 predicted proteins | sample ArcticOcean_MG_C_2_FD_87045 | JGI IMG/M metagenome (GOLD analysis project Ga0114997, IMG submission 87045) | Marine microbial communities from western Arctic Ocean - ArcticOcean_MG_CB4_136 | ecosystem: Environmental > Aquatic > Marine > Oceanic | place: Arctic Ocean: Canada Basin | collected... | reverse complement strand
TGTTGGGTACCAACGTCGCGCTCCGCAGTCGCACGACTCTTCATCATCGTTAGTATTCGCGTGTGTTGTTGTTTCCCCGCGAATGCAATCGACGAACACGTACCACCCTCCTGGACGACCACAAAAGTTGGCGTCGAAAACAATGCTTCGTTACAACAAAAGAGAACGATGACGTTGAACGAGACGAAACCGAGCTTTGAAGACGGAAGAAGGGGTTTCGACGATCGGGAGAAAACCTCGTTCGTCGCGTTCCGTTTTTGGCGAAAGATTGGAAAAATGTGTTGACTTTTAATTGTATAAATCATCCGCACTTTTATACAACGCGCTTTTGAGAATGACCGGGTTCTCGTCCTCCTCTTCCTCCGCAAAGAGGCGAAGAATTATCATCATGTCGTTGTCTTCGTCGTTTCATCCTCTCAAAATGACGTGCGTTTTCTTTCTGTCTCTGTCTAAACGTAAAGCGTTTCAACTGTTTTTAAGCCTCACGCGTTGGGAATAGTCTCCGTCCGTCTGTCTTTCGCTCTCGCACCGCGGAGCGCAAACAGAGGAGGCGCTTTATGTAATCGCAAAATCTCGAAACTCACCGGATTCTTTACGTTCTCTCTCTCTCTCTCTCTCTCGTTCGCGAATGTTCGCTTTTTCTTCTCACAAACAGCGTCGTCGTCCTGTCGATGTGGACGATGGATTTCCAAAAACGTGAGGTGACGGCTGCTTTGGTGTCAAAGACAAAAATTGCATTCGGGAGCTGCAACAAGCACCAAAAAATGAACGCGACTTCAATGTGGACCTCGATCGAACGGACAAACCCGAACGCATTCATTTGGCTCGGGGACGCGGTGTACGCGGACACTCGGATTACGTTCGAGAAGAGGAAGTATTTTGGAGAGAAGTTCCACCGCGGAGCGTACGCGGCGGTGAAGCGGTTTCCGGCGTACGAACGGCTGGCGAAGAAAGCGCGGATTTTAGGGACGTGGGACGACCACGATTACGGCATGAACAACGCGGGGAAACATTGGGAACACAAGGAAATGGCGAAAGAGTTGTTTTTAGATTTTTTGGACGAGGGGAAGGAAACGGAGCGACGGTTGGAAAGAGACGGGGTGTACGAGAGTTATTCCGTGTACGAGGACGACGAGGCGCAACGAGGCAGGGAGGTACAGATTATATTGTTGGATACTCGGTGGAACTTTGTCGACGGATCGAAGCCTGAAGATGGAGAAGCGGATATTTTAGGTCCAAAGCAATGGGAGTGGTTGGAAAAGGAGTTGATAAAACCGAGCAACGCGGAGGTGACGTTGATTGGGTCCTCGATTCAAGTGTTGGCCGAGCTCAATCAGATGTATAAAGCGGTGAATTATAAAATCGCGAGAGAATTCGGGAAGTCGATAGAGAATTGGGGTTCGTTTCCGTCTAATCAAAAGAGGTTAATGCGTCTCGTCTCCAAGGCAAAAGAGAGGAGGGTTATATTCTTATCCGGCGACGTGCACGTAGGGATGATTGACGTTCGAGCGCCCGGATGTCATTTACCGTACGAAAGTATAGACGCGACCAGTTCTGGAATCACGCACGTTGCGGTGGAAGAAGTCCGACCAAAATGGGTGACGTATTTTTACAAAAAGATGACACCGTCCAAGTTCATGCCGAGATGGTGGTACCCGAAGAATATCGTTCCCGATATCTACATGGGGTTAAACTTTGGCGAAGTTTTAATACATTGGGATAAAAACAGCCTAGACGTGAACATCTTGGACGAAAGCGGTGAAGTCGTCGTATCCAAGGAAGTCTTATTTTCCTCGCTCGAAGCGGCAAAAGGAGGAACGACGGCAGAGCAACCCACATACGAGGAATGTTTCCGCGAGCGTTCGATGTCCGATTTTCAAAAGCAATGGACCTTTCACAAAGCGGCGTTTTTCATCGTGTTCCCGTGGATTGTAGTTTTGGGTTTCGGCGTTTGGGCGTGGTACGTACTCGTCGTAAAAACAATCTGTTGCAACCCGAATATAGGTCGACGAAAACGACGTTCGAAAATAGATTAAAAACGGCATGCGGTAGCAATACTAAATATTTGGATGTAGTAGCAATACTTCACTTTCATTTTGCAACGATACGATATATGATACACGTTACTAGTCATTTCTAATTTTTGTCTCTGCTATTTTAAAGCCTCGCGCTCACCTCTAAATCCTTCTTCAACTTCTTCACGTCCCCTCTCTTAATCTTCCAATCCCCACCACTGGTTTTCCCATCCGCACTTGGCGCTAAAAACCTCGGCACTTCTTTCGACGGATCCAAGTTATACGTCTCCCGAATCTCTCTCTGCGACATCCCCAATTTCGCCAAATACAAATCGTCAATCAACGTCTCCCCAGTCGTCCTCGCGTCTCCGCACAACTGCACCACGCAATCCGCCAATATGCTCGCTTTTCTCCACGTATCTCTCTCCCCTAACTTAAAATTCGTCGCCGCTAAACTTTCGATAATCGTCGCCGGCCACAACGCGTTCCCGGTAATATTCGATCCCTCGCCTTCCGCCGCCGCGCCGAGCGCGACCATGGACATCCCACATTTTGACATGTAATACGCCGTCTTCCCCGCATATTCCGTATAACTCTTCGGTAACGGTGGTCCCATGCTCACGACTCTCCCCCACTTATTCTTCAGCATGTGTTTCATGCACTCTCTCGTCATGATAAACGCGCCTCTGGCGTTGATGCCATTAATCAAATCATATTTGCTCGTCGGCGTGTCGATCATGTTTTGCCACCACAACGCGCTCGCGTTGTTCACTAACACGTCCACTCGTCCGAAATGTTTCACCGTTTCCTCCACCGCTCTTACGCACGCGTCTGCGGATCGTAAATCCACCACCACGGGTAACGCTCGCACGTTTGGATATTTCGATTCGATTTCCGAGCAGACGGTGTAAATGGTTCCCGGTAACGTCAGGTGCGCTTGGACGGTTTTCGCCGCGATGACGACGTGGCATCCACGACTGGCTAACGCCAAAGCGACTTCGCGACCGATCCCGCGAGAGGCGCCGGTGATGATGGCCACGCGGTTCGTCAAGTCTGGGGCGTGTGGAAGTGGCATCGGAGAGAGAGATATTAAAGTTGTGACGTCGTCGTTATCCAAAACTCCTCTTCAAGTCTTGTGACAAAAATGTGAGAAAAATTGTACGATTGCGCGGACGTTGCGTAGTGTAGAAGATGTTTTGTATTTATCACACAGATTCCTAAAAACTCTCTCTCGCAGCGTTCAAATTATTATTCAGTTGTTTCCATCGGCGAGGACCCGGATGATGATGCTCTGAGATTTTCGTCTTCTTCGCTGAGCGGCGACAAACCGCTCCCGCTCGTTCTCTTACGCAAAAGAGGCGAGACGGAAACGTTTTGACCGGCGGCGATTTGCGCGAACACGTGCGAGGATAACGCGTTGACGTCGATGGCGTTATCGGTGTTGTTCGTGGAGAGTTGAGTGAGAAGTTGTTGGAGTTGTTGCATGCTCAAACCGCCGTTGCCGTTGTTCGCTTTTTCGGCGTCGTCGGAGGAGGTGCTCGTGTTCAAACTCGCCGCCGCTTCTTCCGGGCGTAAATACGGGTGTCTGAGAATATCTGGAACCTCTATTCTATTCTCCACTCGCCGCTCTAAACATCGCTTCATTAAATCAATCAAGTGGTCGTTTTTAACCGGTAACGGAGGGAATTCGATGGTATGGTTCGGGTCGGTGATTGCGTGGAGCTTTTGTACCAAGCCGTTTATTTTGCTAAACGGCGTGTGTCCGTAGGCCATTTGGTATAAGATGCACCCTAACGACCAAATATCGCTGGCTCTTCCGACTGGAATCATATCGCCGTAGGCGGATTTTTGTCCGTTGAGAATAGCTTCCGGGGACATGTAGTTGATGGTACCAACTTGATGGTCGCGAACGATGTTCGTGTGATTCGGCGCTTGGTTGTGATTGATAGCCTTCGCGATACCGAAATCGATAAGTTTCAGAGTTCCTTCGACGAAGAGAAAGTTAGCAGGTTTCAAATCCGAGTGCACGATTCGAGCTTCGTGGATAGTTTTCACCGCTTCGACCATTTGCTCGAAATAGAGACGCATGAAATTGTCGTCTACGAGTTGCGCGTGGCCGCTCTCCGCGCGTTGGCGCTCGCGCTTGTTCAACATTTTCGCTAAATCAATCTCCCCAAACTCCAAAACCACTAAAATCAACCCTTCGTTTGGACAGACTTCCGCGTCGACGATTTGAACGATGTTATCTTTCCCTCGAAGACGTTTCAAGAGTTTGATTTCATCGATGAAGCCATCCACGGTTTCCTTCTGCTTGCCTTGTAAACGAATCCTCTTCAACGCCATGATCTTCCTCTTTTGCGAGACGACTTTATATACCTTACACGTGCCGCCTTGGCCGATACACTCTAACTTGGCGTATCTCGCGCCATTCACGACTATATGTTGATCGTCTTCCCGCTTTAACGGCTGTTTGGAAGATGATGATGTTGGTTGCTTCTTGCTCACCGGCGCTTGCGCGTTCGATGTTGGATGAGCCGCCGAGGAGCTCGATTCATTCTTATTCTTACTACTATTACCTTCTGCTGCTGCTGTTAGTGTTGTTGCCATGACCGGTCGCGTGACCGTAGTTGTCGTCGTGGCTGACTTTTTGCTCGATTCTAATGCCGCCGCTAGTCGCGCGCGCAAACTTTCTGTTTTCTGAGCCGTGAGCGGATTATTATTGTTGTTGTTGTTGTTGTTGTTGGTGGTGGTAGGCGTCGCATGCGCGTGATTATTCCCCACTATTGCTGCCGTTGTGACCGTATTGCCAGCATTGGTGCGGTCGCCGCTCAAACTCGAACTCGTGGTGGATGTGTGATGATGCGTCGGTTGCGTCATCGTCGGTTGCTGAGAAGTCAAACACCCCGTGGTGGTGTTCATCAGCGTCGGATCGTGCACGTACCCACTCTGTCGCCGTCTCGCCGCGGTGTGCGACACCATCGGTTTCGAGTCAAACGTCAACGGTTTCATCGCCGACGGTGGTTTCTTCATCGCGCTAGTGGTATTGTTGCTCATCATTCTCGCCCCGCCGTGCAACGTCGCCGTTCTTCCGCCTTCCGTCACGTCTCTCACGTAGGGCGACGGAATCGCCGTCGTAAAATCAATATTCTTCCCTTGCACGTCTTCCAGCATAATCTCCAACGCCTCTTTCGGTTCACAATTCGCTTCTAACCCTTTCTTCAAGATTTTAATCGCTTTCTCGTCGCCTTTCAATTGCCCGCCAAACGCCGCCCACTCGCACCAAAAAATCGCGTGCGTCTGCCCGATGCCTTGCGACTTCAAAAACTTAAACGTATCTCTCGCGTCGTCCGTGTTGTGAACCATTTGTTGTCTCGCGTAACCTAAATACACTCTCAAATAATCTTCGTTCTTCGCGTTCCCACTTCTCGGCAACGTTTTCGTCGCCAACTCGTACAACCGATACAGCGATACGCCGTTTCTCGATCCGGTCACCACGTTTACTTTCCCAGTCATTTTCTCCGCAAACATGCTCTCCTCCCCCTCTAAAAACTCCAACCACGCTTGCGGTGACGTCGGGTTCGCTCTCACCGCCGTCGCTCTTTCCACGCGACTCGATTTTTCCCTCCACGGCGTATCGCCTTTGTGTTTCAAATATTCGCCTAAAACGCCTTCCCACGAGCCTCGGTCGCGCGAGGAGCGCACGTTGGTCGTGATGGTTTGCGTCATGTTTTCCCGCTGAGCGTTGGTGTTGTTCAAAGAGATGGTCGCGGTAGAAGAACCACCACCACCACCGATTACTTTTGGAACGTAGTCGGATAAACCTTTATCTTTCTCGTCGTTCGTAGTATTCGTATTCGTATTGGTCTCTTCCTCTTTGAAACTCTTCCCATCAAAATTCTCCTTGTTGTTGTTGTTGTTGTTCTCGTTGGTCGTGAAAGTTTGCTTCTTTTGATCCTCGTAAAGATGATCATCTCGATGGTGACTGCTCATCGCGAATTGTGCGAATATATATGTAACGAAAAGAAGAGCGTTTTAAAAGAGATCTTCTTCTCGGTATTCGCCGACCAACCAAATCAATCAACGCAGACACAAACAAACGGTTCCAAAACTCTTTCAAAAATGAGATGTATATCCTTTTAAAAAAGAACGACGCTCTGCTGCTCGCGTTCGAAGACCCAGAAGCACCGACGACTCCCTCAACCGGTCTATTCGGTGTAAATTCGTCTTATGTGCCCTGGACTTACTTCGACCTTTCGTCAGAGTTGCGAGCCGACCTCCCAGGTTTCCTTTCTGATATATACGCGCGCTTGAATGTGCAAAAAGATTTAAATTTCTCTTCCCCCTAAACACACAGACATCCATTTAGGGTCACAGTCAAAATTTTTGTGCTCCGCCACTTTTGAATTTTTTGCAAATTTTTCGTCAAAAAGAAGCAAAACTTATGAGAGAAAAAGAAGACATGAGACGAGAACTTTGAAGCGTTTTTGTCGTCGTTGTCGCGCAAAGAAAAGACGTTCATTCAGGCGGTGTAAAGAAGAGAGAGAGAGAAAGAGAGTGGGGTTGTTGAGACACGCGAGGAGGACACGCGCAAAGCAGCAGATTCCTTCTTTTTTCTCTTCTGTTTATTAAATGATGACGATGATGACGACGGCGTTGACGACGACTTTCATCATCGTCGTTCTTCTTTTCGTCTTCTCGGTTGAAGTCGAGGCGATTCGACCGATGACGACAACGTCACCATCTTCGCAACCAACGCGACTTCTCGAGAAGAATAACAAGTATAAAACGAACGAGGAGTTACGCGTCGCGTTCGATGCAATCGCGCGAAACTGCGTGGAGACGTCCCAGGGGAAACGGAACGGAGATGTGATTCCTCTCGGCAGTTCGGTCAACGGGTTCGAGATATTCGCGATGCGAGTGAGGAACTTATATGATGACCACCGAGACGGCGGCGGCGACATTAATAATATTGGAGAGAGGACGAGCGAAAATGAAGAGGATGACGACGTTTTGAACGTACAAACGACGCCTTCGTTTGGATTCATCGGGAATATGCACGGCGACGAACCGGTCGGGAGAGAAATAGCGTTGCGCTTAGCGGAGTGGGCGTGCGGAGAGGACGACAATCATCGCGAGAACGAGGAATCATCGTTTTTTGGGAACGATATCGAGAAAGCGATTAAAGTGAAAACGAAAGCGACGTTGTATTTCATCCCGACGTTGAATCCGGACGGGTTTGCCAAACGGAGACGAGAAAACGCGAACAATATCGATTTGAACAGAGATTTTCCGTTTATCGAATTCGCGAAACCGGAACCGAGGAGAGTGCCGCATCACGTGAAGATGGGGGCACCTCACGTGCAAAATAGGAGGGTGAATGATTTATACGACAATACCTTGAGGCAGTTACAACCGGAAACGCGGTCGATTATTGAGTTCAGCAAACGAGTTAATTTGACCGGCGCGTTGAATTATCACGAAGGCGCGTTGGTCGCGAATTATCCCTGGGACGGGAATCTCGATGGATCTACGAAGTACTCGCGAGCACCGGACGACATGATTTTCAAACGCGCGGCCTCGTTGTACGCGCAATCGCACGGTGAAATGAAAGAGTCCAAAGAGTTTGTCGGAGGCGTGACGAACGGCGCGCAGTGGTACCCGTTGTGGGGCGGCATGCAAGATTGGCACTACGTCAAGACGCAAACTTTAGACATTACGATTGAAGTGAACGATCGCAAATGGCCTTTGGAGGATGAAAAACTCGGTGAGATTATCCGCGCGCACTGTCGAGCGTCTATTGATACCGCACACGACGTCATGTTTGTTTCCGCTCGCGGGTTTGTGTTTGATAAGAGTTCGAACGAAGCGTTGGAGAAGTGCGAAGTGCGCGTCGAAAATTTAGACTTCGATCGACAACTTCGCAACGATGGGCAAACGAATAAACCACCGCTGCCGGTGTTTACGAATAAGAGAGGATATTTTGTGAAACCAATTTTTATTGGTGGCGAGACGAGCAGAGGTACGACGAACACGTTTGAAATTATGGTGACGTGTCCGGACGCGTCGCAGACGCATCGGCAAAAGATTACCGACGTGGACGTCTCAAATGGCGTCGATTTGGTCGTTCGCATCTTAACTTCAAACAGTAAAAAGACCGTAGACGTGAAGCAAATGGCTGCTTTGAGAGCTTCTTCTTCTTCTTCTTCTACTTCTTCTTCTTCATTCCACGGTGGGGCGCGCTCGAAGCGCGGCGGCGCCACTCGAATATCGCCAAAGAGTAAGAAAAGTAAATACATTCTATTTGGCGTAACGTTAACTATTATCGTTATTCTCGTTCGCCGCCAACGCCGTCGACGTGCTAAATTGAACGCAGTGAGGAAACTAGAAACGAACGGGCAAACGTTTTTGAATTCGCCCGTACCGAAAGCGAGTAGTTTGATATCTTAGAGATTGTAGAAGTAGTAAACGCGTTGAATAATAATAATATAGTAGTAAACAGATAGCATTAAAATAAAAACAGGCTCTATCTTTATGTGTCCTCTGTCGTTCACCGCCGCGTGCGCGCACACATTTGAAAATACATTTGAAAATACAGGGTATGCCGCCGCGCGCGCTTGAGAGCGTGGTGAGCCTTCTTCGTCCGTTCGTTCTTTGATTTTTTTTTCGTTTTCTTCTTCGTTTTCGTCGAACGTATATACATCACGTGTTGTGACAAGTTTTTGGTACCTATGTACCCGAGAGCAGCAGTCACATTTTTTACTGAATCATCGCGGGATAACTCCCGTGTCTCTTCAAATCGTGCACGTCGATGACTTCTCCGATCATATCAGAAAAGGACTCCACGCGGAAGACGTTGCCGCACATTTGCCCGGACGAGTTCACTCTCGGAATCGATCTCACCGGCATCGTCCCGTACTTCCTGAAGCCTCTCATGGCAGTCTCTCCAGACTTTGTCGGTCCACACGCGACGCCTTTCTCCCCGGGAACCCACCCAATTGTCCCTTCCGCGACGAACACCGCCCCTTTCGGAAACGGACTCGACGCCGGGAAGCACTCGGAAAACAACTCGTTCTTCTCCTCTGTCGAAACGAACAAACAATCGCCTTTTTCTCCATCCGGCGCTAACCCCCAATACAGCGGCATTGGATTCCTCGTCGAATCTCTCGCCACGATTAACCTGTGCGCCTTCTTATCGTAAATCACAAACGCGAAGCCTCGCTTCCCTTCCGCTTCGTTCGCCTCGGCGAGTTGCTCCAACTTCGACGCGATAAAGTCCGTGTTCAGCGCCGGATCGCACTTGTGCGTTCTCCTTTCGTGTAAGCGAAAATTGTTCGACCAGCGGTAGAAATCGAGCATGCGTTGCGCGTTGGAGACTTGCGCGTACGCGTCGACGTGTTCGCCTCTGTTCTTATTGTTCGGAGAAGTATGTGTAAGTATTTTTAAACTCTCATCATCAGTGGTGTTGTTTTGGCATTTTTCAGGACGCGCTTGAAAAGATTGGACACAAAATGCAGATATTTTCACACCATCTGTGCACCTCTTTTCCGCGCGCGCGGACATTACAATCGAAGAAGAAGAAGAAGAACAAAAAAGAAGAACAAAAACGAACCTGACGAACGCCGAGTGCATGTCGTCCAACGTGTGCAAATTCGGCACGCAAAAATCCCCGCAGAACATCACCGTCACCTCGTCGTCCGAAACCGCCGAGATTGCGTGTTCGGTACTCACCCAGGTCGCAAAGGTACCGAGACCGAACGTTTCGTACGTCCTCGTCGCTTCTTTAAACGCGTCTGATTTCGAAACGCGTCTCAAGCGAAGCTCGCGTTTCGCGCGAAGCAGTTTGACGCGTTTCGCGTGTTCCGCGAGCGTAAATATTCGCGCTTTGTTCGTATTCAAAGAGTCGTGGCTCAACTCTTTCGGGTTGCACACCGAGGACGCTTCGTCCAGGCAAATGAAAAATGAACCTTTCCCGATGGATACGTTTGATGGAGACTTTGGTTGTTGATATTTTCTCGCGTTTTCTTGATGGCTGCCGCCGCAGAATGTGTTTATGAATCTTTGCATGTTTGTCTCGCTCGTTCGTTCGTTCGTTCGTTCGCGCGCGTATCTCTATTATGAGGGATCTTTTTCCCTTACAATCTTGACCTAATTCAGATATTTTCCTTAAAATGCCAGCTCAGCAAAAAAAAACGTTTTGGGTTCTAAAATAGGGTTTGAAACCCTAGCTGAAAATTTTTGTTTCCATATCTGAGACGAGAGAAAAAAGAACAAAGCGCGGCCTCTTTCTCTCCACATTTTTGTTGTGAAAGGACGCGCTTTGCTTTTGTATTATATACAGTAAAACGTATCATTCAACACAAAAGATGTTCTCTTCTCGCAAAGGAGGTACTGGTGGTGGTTCCAGTAGTAAACTCATGATGAAATCGAAAGGCTGGAAAGCGGACAAGTACACGTTCGAAGTGACCATTCGCTCGTTGTATAATCTCCTTCCCGGAACGAAACGAACGCAATTGATAATCAAACGAGGCTCGAAAACCGCGAAAACCGCAATCGTGGACGCGTCTAAAGGCGAGTGCGACTTCAACGACGAAGTCTTGACTGTGTCCACATCCATGTTTGTCAATCCACGAACGGGAGAGTACGAGAGTAAACCGATGTTACTCACCGTGAAGGAAATCATTTCTCCGACGAAAACGCGAGTGTACGCGGAGAGCAAAATCGATTTGATGGATTTTTGCCTCTCACCTGGGAAGGAAATCACGAAGACGGTACCTTTAAAAACCGGGAAAGGAGAGAAAACGGTGCAACTGACGCACGTGCAATTCTCATTGCGAGCGATACCGGTGGCGGAAGGGGTGGCGTTTTCGGAAATTTCGAGCGACGCGTCGATCGCGAATTTAAGCGATTTTGATGAAGAAGACGTCACGGAAGGAAGAAAGAAAAAGAGACAACAGCAAGACAACGCGGAACTGGAATCTGTCCTCGAAGAAGAAGAAGAAGAAGAACGTTTTGTGCCGTCGGTTTCGGAGGATCTGTCGCCGCCGCAGAGAGGGTCGGATCCGACGGCGTCCTCGGACGTCGGCGTGGCGCGAGCGTACTCGACGGCGAAGAAGAGGTCGAAGAAAGCGAACGTTTCGTACGGTGATGATGATGATGATGATGATGATGATAACGACGAAGACTACCAGCAGGATGATAGAGAATCTATGTATTCCAGCGAAGATGATGTTCGTGTAAACAATGAGAGTAATAAAATTCAAACCGGAGCGCTCGGATACGATTACAACGCCGACAGCGCTTTTGTGTACAGAGGCGAAGGTCAAAACAACGAAATCCAACAAGCGCCAATGCAAGGACAGTTACGTTTTGAAAACGTCGACGGCGGCGTGGAAGCGACAGATACGTTGGTTCCGGGTAACCGCTCGTTGCGATTGATGGTGAACAGAAACTGTAAAATTAACGTCCGAGTTATCGATCGATTCGGCAATCCGCGCGCCCGAGGAGGGGACGATGTCGAAGCGGTCGTCGTGCACACGGAAACGAACGAACGTGCGAGCTGTAAAGTGACCGATCATGGCGATGGGTCGTATTTGCTCGACTTTTCCTGCCCTTCCGCGGGTGTATGGATGCTTCGATGCGCATACAACGGACGTTTGAGCAACGAAGTGCACAAACTCGTTGTCTCACACGGACCGTTAACGGCGACAGATTTGATTTTGGATTTGCCGCAAGGTACGCAGCCGTGTGGTGGATATGCCCCTGTTCGCGTGCGCATTGCTCGACCGGAAGATGGACGCCAGTTTTCCGGTGCGGAAGGGTTCCAAGTGAAACTCACGGCCCCGTCGGGCGTTTCCGTCGGCATTCCCATCGAGTGTCAACCAGGGTCGATTGAAGCCGTTGGAACCATCTGCTGGCCAGAAGTTGGCGAAAATTGGGTTTCGGTCACCTTAGACGGTCGTTCGTTACCTGGTGCGCCGCATGCGGTGCAAGTTGCCCCGGAGGTTGCGTGCTTAGCCGCCTCGCAAATCACCGGCCCGGGCGCGCACAAGTGCATCGCCGGCGAACGAGCGACGTTCATCATCGAAACGAGAGATCAAAGAGGCAACCGCTTACGAGAAGGCGGGTTTGACTTGGAGTTCTCCCTCAAGTGTAAAACAAAAGCTGGAAACGACGAGCGATTCCGAGGCGAGATTATTGATTTCGGGAACGGTTCCTACGAAGCGTCGTACGTGTGCAAAGTAGCTGTAAATTTCGAACTCGTCGTTGCATTAGGCGAAGAAGAATTAAACATGAAAGCTATTTGCGAACCAAACGTGGCAGTGATTCAATCGTGCGTCTTACTCGGGGACTCGAATCTCGATTTAATCGTCGGTAAAGAAGGTCGAGTGACTATTCAAAGAAGAGACGCGTACGGGAACGATTGCCCTTCGAGGCAAGGTCAATTGGCGTTTCGGTGTACCATCGACGGCCCAGGTTTAGCGAAGTGCGACGTCATCGACGGTTCTTACGGTCGATCAGACATCGTTGTCAAGTGTACGATTATTGGTAGATACTTTGTCTCCGTTTCGGGAGGTGAACACATGGATTCGTTACCGGGCGCGCCTTTTGAAATTGTCGTCACGCCAAGCATTGCCGCGGGATCTGCGTGCGTAACTTCAATTTATGGTGCACAACTCGCCTCTCCCGACAGCGACGCCTTAGTCGCCGTTGCGGGCGACGAAGTCATCGCGAACGTTTCCCCGAAAGATATCTACGGCAACGCGACGTCGTTTACGAGCGATCAGTCGATTTTTTTCACCGCCGTCATGGACGACGAAGAGTACCACTTTGAAAATCGCGGAGGTCCCAGAGCTGAAGCTACCTTATCGGCGAGTTTTCAAACCGCAGGTTCGTACTTGCTTTCTGCCGATGCTGCCGAGGAACCGTTAGCCGGGTACCCGCGCATTCTTATTGTGGTTCCGGGAGCAACAGATCCGAGTAAGTGCATGGTATTTGGCGAAGCGGCCGCAGGCGTTCGCGTCGGACGACCGAGCCATCTCACCATTCACGCCGCGGATAAGTTTGGCAACTTGAGAGCTACTGGTGGCGACGTGTTAGACATGACTTTAGCTTCGCCGGATGGACGATCTATCGTGACGGCGAAAGTCGTAGACCATTCCGACGGTACGTATGGCTGCGAATTCAAATTGGACCAACCGGGAATGTGGGATTGTCAATTAGTCGTCAATGGCCAAACTGGTCGTTCGGACGTTCAATCGATTTTAGCAGAATACGGTCCAGTTATAGCGCAAGAATGTTCGTTCGTTGGACTCGGCTCGGATAATTTAGGTGGCGTCGTTTGCTTCGAAAACGGCACGATTACGATTTACCCGAACCATGCCGGCAACGGGACCGTGAACGATACTTCAGTCGGTCACAGATTTAACGGCACGGAAGCTATGACTACTCGCATTCTGTTACCATCTGGTGAAGTTGCCGAGGTGAAATTGACGTTCGAGAACGGCGTGTATACCGGCACGTACCGCTGGACGCAAGTCGGCATGCACACGATTTCGGTCAATTTAAGCCAAGAAGCTATCATCGGGTCGCCATATAACGTCGAAATCCTCCTGTCGTTGCCGCAAATTCCCGAGAACCTCTCTGCCAGAGAGATTGCGGACATGTTACCGAACCTTCTTCCGGAAGGCGCCGCGCAAGCGCTTTCGAACTTGTCTCCGAAGGACGCTGCGGACGCCATCCAAGGCCAAGACGTGGAAAACGTCGCGAGAATGTTGAGTGGCGTCATGCCTGGAACTTGCGCTGAAATTCTCTCCGAACTTCCTCCGAAAGATGCAGCGGATATTTTAGGTGCTATGCGTGACCCAACAGACGTTCTCCTCGCTATGAGTACGGAAGACTTGGCAAAAATCTTAGCCAACGCGGATCCGGAAGACAACGCCAAATTCCTCGACGCTTTGAAGCAATTAAGCCCGGGAGATTTAGGACCGCTTTTAAAAAACTTAGACCGTGGGAACTTGGAGAAGCTATGCGAAGACATCGATATCGCCGATGTCGTCGGAAAATGTAAAGATAAAAAGGATAAAGCTGGTATTCTAGCACGATTACCGCCGAGGCTCGTACCAAAAGCCATGCGAACTCTGGACGTGAAAGAGCGCGCGGAAATGTTAGAGATGATTGAAACTATGCGCAGAGAAGCTGGATTTAGCGAGTCTACGAGTGGAGACGGTTGGAACTGGATCGATTTAATTGCCGGGTGTTCCAACGCTTGGCTTTCGGATCCTTCCTTGCCGGCCCACGAACGACAAACTAGACGACAAAACGCTTTAGAACGCTTAGAAAATTTAGCGCCGGTGATGATAGACATATCCTGTAAAGGCGGATGTGCGCTGTATGAAGCTGGTTTTGACGATGCCGACGGCGAAGACGTCGCAGTTGTCGTATATGCCTTACTTTTAGCGGACGATACCGGGGGGGTCATGCAAACGACAGACGAGACGAACTCGAATCACGCGTTGAGATTTTTCCGATGCTGTCGAGAAGATCAACGCATCGTGGCGTTGCCCTTCTTATTGGATAACAAATCCTTTGGTCGATTAGCGTTGGAAATGACGCCGGAAGAGCTCGCAGATTTGCTCAAAGATCAAGATTCATCGACCGTCGAACGCGCTTTTTGCCAAGTGTGCAAGCATAAAGGTCACGAGCTGGCGGCGAATGCGGCCAACTTGTTAGACCCGGTGCTGGCTGCAGAAGCCATTTCGATTTCTTTACAACCCGATAGTAACTGCGACTTGTCCGGAATGTTCCAGTTTTTGATTGCAGAGATTTTGGCGCTCATCGACCCTTTGGAAGCTTTGGGTAAAGCTTGCGAAGGTTTGATGAACGCACACGATATTTTGGGAAAGCTTTCTCCGGAGAACGCGTGTCGCGCGTTGCGCGGCATGTCGCCGGATGAGGTGACTAAAATGTTACGTAATCTTAAAGGTGGCGATTTGGACTCTGAATCGTCATTGGCTAACGCCGTCGCTTTATATGCGGCTGGTTTATCTCCAGAAGCTGCGGCAGCTTTGATCGAGGACATCGATCCAAACTTCGCTATTTCCTTCGTTTCTTTGATGCCGGAGCAAATGATTCAAAACATAATGAAGCACTTGAAAAGACGCGACTTGAAAGATCGCATCTTGAACCGCTCGACATTATGCTTACCGCAATGCACGGTGAAGTTTGCTGAATATCAATGCATTGCGGGCATTCCGGCGAAGATTGTCATCGAAGCGAGAGAAAAGGGCGGTTCGCGCATCCCCCACGGCGGCGCGCAACTCTCCGTTTTCACGCGACCGGCGGATTCAAAGCTCGCGTCCCAAATGGAACCCATCGAAGGTGAGATTAAAGACAGAGGTAACGGTGATTACGAAATCATTTACGTTTCCAAAACCGCTGGTCCGATTGAAGTTGTTGTCCTCGGCAACTCCGAAGAGGCCATTTACGATTCCACGTGCTTTGCCGGCGACTGCGACGTGCTCAAATCTACTCTTGATAAGTCAGGGTTAGACGAGTGGAAAGCCGGCGAAGGCGGGCTGTTGCGCTTGCAGCTCGTTGACGCCTACGGTAACAAAATTGACGCGAACGATTGCGTCTTGGACTTCAAGGTTCGTTGCGTCGGCCCCGGGACGGTCAAGGTGAGCAACAAACGTTTGCCGATGCCGGATGGTCGAATCGAGTTTGAACTCGAAACGAACACCACCGGAGTGTATACCATCACTGTTTCGTGCGTGGATACAAATGAAATCATTCCCACGACTCCCTTTGAAGCGGCAATGGTGACTGGAAAACTCTCGCACGCCGGTTGTAAAGCCGTGTTGCAAACCTTGACATCTTCGACGAAAGGCTTCAAGTTGGACAACGGATTCAACGGCGCGAAAGGAGATAAGAGTAAAAAGTCTCCGCTCGTTTGCGCCGCAATGGCTGGTGAAGAAGTCACCGCACTGGTTGATGCGTGCGATCAATACGGGAACCCAACTGTCTTCAAAGGCGAAACGGTGACGGTATCTGCATCCGGTCCAGCGCATTTACCTCAAGAAAGAGCGTTTGAAGTCGCGGACATGCGCGGCGGTCGCGTCATTTTGCGAACGATTTGCCCGAGAGCTGGAAGCTACGTCGTCCACGTTGCCGTCGATGGTATTCCCATCGCCGCATCTCCGTTGGCATTGCATGTGTTCCCTGGACCGTGCGTGACTGGACGAGCGACGTTGAGAGGGGATGCGTTAGCCGGCGTCTTGGCCGGCCACGTCTCCAGGCTTACGGTGCAAACCGAAGATAAGTATGGGAACAATTGCCACGGGGGTGGCGATCGCGTCGATTTGAGCATTATTTCTTCGGGTGGGAACAAATCGACGTGTTTGGACGTCCACGACCACGGCGATGGTTCGTACACCGCGGAGTTTGTAGTCCCCACGGCGGGGAGGTACACGTGTTCCGCGGTAGTCAACGGGAAAGTCGCGAAAGAATCCACGGTCGAATTGATTGCTACTTACGGTCCAGTTTCAGCATCTGGGTGTATTTTACGCGCTGCACCGGGTATGGAACATTCGAAACATGTCGATCGCGTCGCCGGGTTGATTGGCGCGGGGAATAATAACGACAACGTCGTTATTGATACGTGCGGCTCGTTGCGAGACATTTACGTCCAGTCTTTGGAATTTGAAGCGTCTGGGAGAGGCATGTCTGGAAAAGAAGCGTGCTCCGTGCATTTGATCGCCCCTTCTGGTGCTTCGCACACGTTGGCCGTTTCTTTTGCCGAGAGAGGCGCTCGCTACAAAGCCTCCGCGAGGTGGTGGGAAGTTGGGCGTCACGAAATCGTAGCTACGATTAATGGTGAGCCCATCGTCGGATCGCCGCTAATTGTCGACGTCGAAGCGCAGAACTTGAGCTTGCCAATGTGCCGTCTCTCCGGTCCGGGTCTGCAAGGTGCAGTTGCCGGTGAGAAGGCGACGATTTTGATCGAGGCGAGAGACGCGAGAGGCAACCGATTATTCACCGGAGGCGCTTTATTAGGTTTGGCCATCCGAAGTGGTGGCGATACCACGAGAGGCAAAGTATTCGATTTAAGCGACGGGACTTACGAGGCAGCATACGTCGTCGAACGTGCTGGTCCGTTTGAACTGTCGCTCTTCCTCGGTTCAGAAGCAGCAACTTTTCGCGCGAATTGCGTTCCGGGGAGAGTCGATTACGCCAAGTGCCGAGTGGATGGCGCTACGCACACGAGATGGATTGCTGGACAACAACTTGCGTTTACAGTTACGCGTGTCGATCGATTTGGTAACAGGGTCCCGCGACGTGAAGGTTTAGCGCCTTTGTATGGCTACGGCGTTGGACCGAACAACGCCGAAGTGGCTGTTGAGTCCTTAGAACTTGGTAACGGCACCTGTGAAATCAGATACACGGCGACGGTTGCTGGAACGTACAACTTGGGCGTCTACGTCGCCGATGCGCCTTTACTGCCATTCATGAACGAAGAAGCGGAAGAGTTGATGCATTACGGACGCACAGAAGGCAAAACGAAAGCCTTGCCGGGCGTTGAAAGTCACGAAGGTGAGGACGTTTATTCCAAAGCCGAAAGACAAAAACGCATCGAGGCGAAAACGACCGAGTACGATGAACACGCGAAAACAATCATCGATGACAAGGGTAAAACCAGGCGCATTTTAATTGCAAACAAAGCGTTAGAAAGAGACGACGCGTTAGCAGGCGCCGTGAAATCTGCGCAAAAGAAAGGCTACGATGAGCGCAACTCTAAAATCACCTTCGAAGAGCGCACGGCGGTAGCTATTGCTGGCGGCCAATCCATCGGCGAGTTGCCAAAATCGTTGCAAAAAGTCAACGCCGCGGATGGTACGATGCTCTTTCCTTTACCGAGAGGCGTATTCGAAATCCCGTTGGTCGCCGCGGTTGCGGAACCTCAGAATTGCGACTTGATCGTCGTTGGCGCGCGTCAGCGTAATGGCGACGATTACGATACAAACGGTGGCTCTAAAGCGTCTTGGGTTGCACCAGCGGGAGAAAACGTTCTCGTTTGCGTCACTGCGAGGGATCGATTCGGTAACGACACGTCCTGGGAGGAAGGCCAGGTGATTCAAGTGCAAGCTCAAGGTCCGGAATTCTTCGCTTTTGATGTCACAGGGGCAACGTCGCGTCAAACCGATTTCACGTCAAAAATGACTCGAGCTGGTACGTTCGAGCTGCGAGTCTTGTGCGACGGTTTACCGGTATGTTGGAGAGTTGTCCAAATCATCGCTGGACCGACGCACCCGGATCGATGTTTCTTATCTATGGAAGGTTTGAAAGACGTGAAAACGGGCGATTTAGTCCGATTAACGTTAAGAGCGGTGGATCAATACGCCAACTTGAGAGTACAAGGTGGAGATGATGTGCAATTGGCGCTCGAAGGTCCGAACGGCGCTTACGCTCGTGGTGCTTCCGTGGTCGACCACGGCGACGGCACGTACGCTCTCGAGTTCGGTGTCACCGTCGCCGGTCGTTGGATTTTATCCGTCCGCATCAGCGGCCAACCATTGATTGAAGGCGGCATCGCTTTCCACGTCGCTTTTGGTACGTTGACCGCGGAAGAGGCCGATATTACGCTGAACCCAGCGCTTGACGCGCGAGGCGCGGCAGAGTGCGGGACGACGACGGATTTAATCATCGTTGGCGCCGGTTTCGAAGTTAACAAACGCTTAATGACAGGTTTAGAAGCGATTTCGGTTCTTTTAACTTTACCGTCAGGCGTTTCCGAGTCGCTCCGCTGTACGCTCGCGAAAGATATGACTCGATACGTGGCCAAAATTCGTTGGCTTCATCCGGGTGTTCATCACATTGCGGTTTTGATCAATGGGATTCGCGTTCCGAAAACTCCCATTCGCGTCATTGCCGAAGGTCGGGAAATTTCCTTGTCCGCCTGCGTCGTCTCTGGCGAAGGTGCGACGAGGTGCATCGCCGGCGAACCAGCTAAGTTTCGACTCCACACGAGAGATTACGGTGGGAATCCGATTAACTTTGGCGCAGCAGAGAAGATTCACGTCGAAGCGAGGTGCCCGGGCGAAAGTCCGATCGCCGCTATATTCGTGAATAATCAAGACGGGACGTACGATTTCGAGTATGTGTGCACGAAAGCCGGTAAAGTCGATTTGTTCATCGCGTTGCAGACAAAAAATCCGAGCAGTCGCACTTTAAAGTGCGTATGCGAAGCGTCGTGGTGCGAACCGTCCGAATGTCGCGTGGACGCCTCCAAAATGCTCGTGCAATGGCTCGCCGGTGAACCTGGCATCGTTCGCGTTCAACGTCGCGATCGGTACGGAAATCCGACAAGACGAAGCGCGAAAAACGGGTTGAACCGATTCGCCGCGGAAGTTGTAGGCCCCGCCGTCGTGGATTGCGAAGCGTTAGAGTTAGGCGACGGAACGTGCGAGTTGCGCTTGAGAGCGGCGGCATCTGGCGTGTACGAAATCGACGTTCTTGCGGTTGCCATCGATGCTACGAATATCGTCGACGACATCGCCGGTGGTGGTGCCATCTTAGGAGAAGCCGATCCAGAACTTGTGGCGACGTTTGTCGCGGAGTGCGAGTCTACTCAAACCTTCCCGGCGGCATGCGTCGCGAGAATCGCGCTACAAATCGATCCTCTCGACGAATCAGCCGGTGAAGAGCGCTTGGGTGAGCACGACTCCGATGCCTCCTTACCGGCCACAATCGTTGCCGGCGACAAAGTCAACGTCTACGTCTTGCCTCGAGATGCACACGGGAACAAAACGCAATGGACTGGCGGCGAACGCATCGCTGTTCATGGCAAAGGCCCGACGGAGATTGCATTTGCGCCTGGCGACGATGTCGGTGCATTTTCAGCAACCTTTACGGACGCGGGTACTTACTGCGTTTCTGCGTTAGTCGGCGACAGCTCTTGCGCTGGATGGCCTCGTACCGCCCAAGTTGTTGCTGGTCCGGCGGACGCCAACGCGTGCATCATTTCTGGCGAAGCTTTATCGCGCTCCACGACAGCCACGGAAACCACGCTCATGCTCCAAGCTGCCGATGTTTTTGGCAACATGCGATCTATGGGCGGTGATTTAGTCGAAGCTACGATCAAAACCGAACAGGATGGGTACGTTGACTGTTACGTCGAAGATGTCGGCGACGGCACGTACGTTTTACGATTTGAAATGGACGAACCGATTCGACACGACGTGCATTTAAGCGTCAACGGCGTCAAGGAAAAAAATTCTAGGTACTCGCTCTCGCCATCTTTAGGTGTTTTAATTGCGGGCGAATGTGTCGTTCGCGGCGTAGGTGGAGAACGCCCAGAGCTACACGACACGCAAACGTTATTCGTCCAACCGGCGAATCCGTCTCGAGTCATGTCCGGACGCGAGGCCATTGTGTGCACGGTACACACGCCGTCAGGGTTGGCGTTTAATACGCCTGTAGTGTTCAATCCAGAATCGAGACACTTTTGGTCTAAATTGTTTTGGGTCGAGCTCGGGAACCACTCGGTTTGCGTTACTTTAGATGGTGACATCTTACCCGGTTGCCCGTTTGTCGTTCGCGTGCGGGACCCGAACCAGGAAGCGTACGACGAGTTCATGCTCGACGCTCGCGAACGCGCGCCGTCCTCGGCGGTGCGTGCGAGTAACGCATTTGGCTACGTTTACGGTACAGATACGCACGGCCCATTTCCGGATTACTTCGATTGGGCCGATGATAACGACGATGACGACGAGATGAGCTCCACAGAACACCAAGTTATCTTTGGGAGTGCGAACAGTAACGAACCGAGAATTACCGCGCAACAAGCCGAAGCGGCGTTACACGCGTTGCGCAGCCAACCTTCGTTGGAGGCAGCGGCGGAGATGCTCTGTGGAATGAAGCCAAACTTGGCTGGTGCGTGCTTGGATATGATGGAGCCAGAAGAAGCGGCGAGCGTATTGGCTGCCATGCAAGACGAACGCGCCTTGGCGGCGGCGTTCGTCGCGATGGAGGAAGATAACGCGTCGGCGGCGTTATACGCCGGGACGGCTGAAGAAAGAGAAAAGATTTTGAACGCAATCTCACCCATGGCTGCAGCAACGTTACTCACGCGAATGACGGCGCAAGACGCGGCAAATATTTTGTCCGACGCGTCTGCGGAAGCGAGAGCGAACATTTTACGTTCAATGTCTCCGAAGAAAGCGGCAGAGATTATGGCTCGTTTCTCGGAGGAGTACCCACACTTGATGCGCGAAACCTTTGGCGCTCTAGATGCAAATTACGCGGCGAGGCTTTTAGCGTCCATGCCAAACTTGACTGATGTGGACCCAGAAGTAGTCGCCTTGGTTTTATCTAGAGTGGATTCCGATGTCGCATCGAACTTATTGTGGAAATTGCAATCGACGCCGGCAAACGCGGAAGTTGCAGCGGCGGCACTGTGCGTCATGGCGATGACGGATATTGACTTGGCTGCGAAACATTATGCAACGTTGTTGGTTTCTGGGAAATCGAAATCGGAACGATTGGACGAAGCTTTAAGAGCGACGAGTATTGGGACGAAGATTGCAGATTTGGCGGAGAATTTGGTTGCGACTGGGGCGGTCACCCCGCCGCCGGTGAATTTGAGCGGCGAAGCGCTCGGCGGCAACGCGGCTTCATCTGGTGAAATCAAAGAACACAGGTGGGGCGCAAACGGTGTAAAACCGTCCAAGTCAGCCACTCTTCGAGCGGCCAAATCTTTGGAAGGTGTCCCACCCAAGGTTGCCGCACAAGCGCTCGCCGATATGCGGGCGGCGGCGGCGGGTGCCGTGTTGGCGACCATGGACGCCGAACGCGCCGCGCAAATCATCGCCAACATGAACCCGAAGAAACTTGCAGAAGCTATTTCACAAATGGAATTGGACGATGCCAAAAGAGTCTTCGCGTCCTGTAAACGAGGTGACCGCGCGAATATTTTGGAAAACTTGTCTTTGGAAGCCTCCGGCTCCTTAGTTGGCGCTTTAGATCCACAATCCGCGGTGGAAGCGCTGAAGATGATTGAAGACGAAAATAAAGTCATGGACATTTTACGACGCGTAAAACCTACGTCGGCTTTAGCTGCAATTCTTTTGCAATACACCGCGGATAAAACTGCAGAAATCTTCTCAAAATTGACGCCGCAACAATCCGCGAGTGCGATGTCTTCCATGTTTGCCTCGTCTCAGGAAGGCGCGAGGAAATTGAACGCGGCGTTGGCGCTCATGAAACCAGACGAAGTCGCTTTGCGTTTACAAGCGCTATTACCCTTAGACCCACACGCGGCAAGCGAGTTGTTGTATTCCATGCCAGAACCGACGAGGTCAAAAGTCTATACGCGCATGGAATCGAAAGATTCAGGGAAGATTTTGCACAACCTATCGCCGAAGCGAGGGATGGAAATCTTAGCCAACGCGTCCGTGACAGAGGCGACGCCGAAAACGCTTTCTTCCTCTTTGGAAAGTTTGTCGAAATACGGTCCAAGTTGGGCGAAGCAAAAGCAAGCCGAGCACGAAACGACGAAGTCGAGAGGCGTCGTCGCGGATTGTTTGCTGAAGTTATGGCACGAAAGCAACAACGTTCACAAGCAAAAAGATGCCGAGCAAAAAGTGACGTCGAAGAAGGCATGCATCGACTGTCTCGAAACAATGGACGCGAAGGTTGCCGCGCACGCGATTGGGAACATGACGCCGAAAGACGCGGCTGATATTGTTTCTGCGTTGACGCCCGAAACTGCGGCGAGCATCTTGACGAACATGTCGGAGTCGAAAAGAGCTGCGATGTTGTTAAAGATGACGCCGGAAGCGGCTGCGGCGTGCTTGAAATACCTGTCTTTAGACGATGCCTCGGCTGCTATTCGCGCCATCTTGGAAACCGACGACGAGGACGCCATCAAACGCGCATCTCAAATCTTAGCCGCCGCGGATCCATTCAGAGCCGGCGAAATTCTTACGAGCATTTCGAGCAACATGGAAACGGTACGAACGGCGATCAAGAATATGCCATCTTCTGCGGTTGCGAACATCTTTGCCGCCGGTGCCGTGGAACCGGACATTGCGGCAAAAATCATTGACGGTCTCGACATGGACATCGCCGATGGTATCATCGCTGCGTTACCGCCAGCTAACGCCGATCAAATTTGCAACTTAGTCAAGGACGACGAATTGCGCAACCGCGCCGCGGATCGCGCCATCGTCGTCTTGGCGTCTTCCAAATTGGAAGGCGACGGATGGCAAAAAGCCACGGCGGGAATTGAAGCCGAATTTATTATGCTTTCTACGAACCCAGCGGGCAAACGCATCTTCAAAGGAGGCGCAAAAATCAACTGCGCGGTGTACGAGTTGGATATCGCGAACAAACGAACTTCGAAGATTCCCATCCAAGCGAAAGTTGAAGATTTGCGCGACGGGTCGTATGCAATTCGATATACGTGCTTGAAAGCATCGCCGCACGAGTTATCCATCACTTGCGCCGGCCAAGAACGGAAAGCGCGCATTATCGTGGTCCCAGGTGAAGTCGATCCGAAATCGTGCGTCGTCCTCGATTACGCCATAACGAGGAAAGAAATCATGACCGCCAGTGACGGAAAGAAAAAATTGAAAGCCTCGGCGGATGAAGAAAAGAACTACGAGATTATTAAAACGCCGTTAAAGAAGTACGTCTGGCGATCTGGTGATGTCGTTGAAATCCCAATGATTTGTGCGGATAAGCACGGAAACATTGTACCGCCGCCGAAACACGAAGACTTGACGTCCACGTTCGCGATCGTCGCCGACGGCGAC
>Ga0114997_10000972_pt1 | contig 23862 bp, 18 predicted proteins | sample ArcticOcean_MG_C_2_FD_87045 | JGI IMG/M metagenome (GOLD analysis project Ga0114997, IMG submission 87045) | Marine microbial communities from western Arctic Ocean - ArcticOcean_MG_CB4_136 | ecosystem: Environmental > Aquatic > Marine > Oceanic | place: Arctic Ocean: Canada Basin | collected... | reverse complement strand
CATGCGACAACAACAAAACTATCCAGGAACGCACCAATACTCTTCTGGAGGAGGAGGAGGAGGAGGAGGGTACGGTAGCAGTACTGGTGGATATTCCGTCTCCGGGTACGTGAATGGATACAATCCAACCTTGCCGGCGTATCCTCCAACTCGAGCACAAATCGAGCAGATGCAAAAAAATGGACAACAGTTTTTGCCGCCACCGGGGCAGCAGTTTTATCAAGGAGGGAGAAAACCAACCGCCGTGTGGGACGGACCTGCGCCAGCTGGAGATCCGAACAAACCGAAACCAGGAACGCCTTATTACTTGAAAACGCCGGAAGAATCCAAATTTGATCCGAGCGTCGAGCAAGAGTCCGTGGCGCTCGGCGGAGGAGCAAACGGATATCGATTGCCTATGTTTGGATGCGTCCCAAAAAACGCGAGCAAGTGTTTGAAGTATGAGTGCGTGAGACACGTAAGGTGCGGGTCATCCAAAGAAAGCGAAGACTTAGAGTTGGCGAAGAGTGCGATCGCATCTTCGTCGAGACCGCGAGAGTCTTTGTTCGTATCTGCTGTGTTGGCGTGCGACGAGTGGGGGAAAGTCGAAGAAAGTTGCGACGCCGTGTTGTCGAATCTCGGTCTAGAGTCCCTCGATTTGTTCTCCATCGAGTGGCCCATGCAAATGGACAAGTCTGTGACTCTCGGACACGCGTGGAAGCAAATGGAGGCGCTCGTGTCGAAAGGTAAAGTGAAATCTCTCGGGGTGTGTAATTTTTCAGTTTTGGCAGTTGAAAATCTCGTGAAAGCGTGTGAAATCAAACCGGTCGTAAACGAAGTCGAGCTGCACCCGATGCTTTCGCAGAGAAAGCTCGTCGGCGTGTGTCGCAGATGGGGATTAGCGCTACTCTCCCGAGGGTCTATTTGTGCTGGTGTGAAAGAAGTGAGAGAACACCAGCGCTTACTCGACGCCTCCTCGGCGGCGGATGAAAGTGACCCGAAAGATATCAACTCCATTTTGACGAAATGGTCGATTCAAAGAGGCGTTGCTGTCATTTTGGACGAAGCTATGGAAGATTCTGAAGTCGAGGCTTGTTGTAAAGCGGCTAAATTTCGTTTGAACAACGCGCAAAAAGTGTGCATCGATTCAATGGAGCCAATCGCGAAGTTGCAAGGTAAACATAGATTCATGAAAGGACCGGAAGGCTTTCAGTTCGACGATCCATTCTTAGGAGGGTTAGCGCGACCTGGACTCGAGGTCAATCCGCTTTAAAAAGTAGAACTATTATTATTGTTATTGCTATCATTATAATGTAATTCAAACAGCATCCTACCACTACATATTTATATTCTCAATGCGCTATTAGGTCGTATACTCAGCGTTAATCTTGACGTAATCGTAAGACAAATCGCAACCCCAGGCTTGTCCGTAGCCGCTTCCATTTCCAACTTCAATGTCAACAACTACGGTACCGTGCTTCGACGTGGTTTCCTTCAAATACGTCGACGCTTTTTTTTCGTCAAAGTCTACCGGTTGTCCATCTTTCATGAGCGTGATGCCTCCCATTGCTATGTTCAAACGATTTTGATCCAAAGCAGACTTCGTCTTGGCGTAGCCCGCCGCACAGGCAATTCTTCCCCAGTTCGGATCGTGGCCAAATATAGCCGCTTTCAAAAGAGACGAGCAAATTACACTTCTTGCTATGGTGCGCGCGTCCTCGTCATCTTTTGCGCCCTTGACATTCGTTTCAAAAAGGCACGTGGCGCCTTCGCCGTCCCACGCAATTGCTTTAGCCAAACCCAAGTTAATAGCGTTGAGCGCTTCCTCAACCTGTTTCGCCTCTGGGGAATTTTCATCGGTTATTTGCTTCATGCCACTTCTACCGGAAGCAAAACAAACGAGTGAATCGTTTGTAGACGTATCGCCGTCGACAGAAATCTGATTAAAACTTTTTGTCCCCACGCGCTTGACCATTTTCGTCCAAACATCCGGCGAAACGTTGGCGTCCGAGGTGACCACCGCGAGCATCGTGCCCATGTTGGGGTGAATCATCCCACTCCCTTTCGACATGCCTCCGAATTTCACCTTCGTTCCATTGATGTCCACTTGAATGGCGAGCGTTTTTCGAACAACGTCCGTCGTGCAGATGGATGTAGCGGCCGCCATGGACGCCGCGTCGGATCGTTCGAGATGTTCTCCCAACGCTTGGATTGCCGGTACAAATTTATCCATTTTAATTCTGCGACCGATAACGCCAGTTGACATGAGTAAAACATCCGAAGAATCGAGTCCCGTGACGTCAGAGACCGCTTTGGCGCATGTCATGGCATCCTCGTCGCCAAGAACACCAGTCGCCGCGTTCGCTTGTCCTGCGTTGATCAAAATAGCTCTCGAAGTCGATTTCACCTCCAATTGTTTTTTACAAAACTGCACCGGCGCTGCACACACGGCATTCAGCGTGAACACTCCAGCGCACGAGCACGATTCGTCGGCAACAATCAAAGCGCAATCTGCTCTAGTGCCTGATTTTCTCAAACCAGCTTTGTAGGCTGAAACTTGAAACCCTTCCGACGCGGTGACGCCGGCGTTTGGGATGACTTTCCACGGACCGTTTGGTAAAAGTTGTTTCTCAATCGGAGCGTGCGCGAGCTCAAAATCTGGCGACGAATAATCCGGTTTGGTCGTTGAAGCGGCATATATTCTCGTTGGCGTTGCGCATCGTTGAACACCGACGCCGTTGTTGCCACGACGAAAGGGAGAACGCGCAGAAGAGTTTCTCGGCACAAGGCAACTTTTTTCAACTTTCCTCATCCAAGAAGAAAAAGAAGAAGAAGAAGAAGAAGATAGAGAAACAGAAGTCGAGGTGCTACGCATCATCATTGAATTCAATAACCCTTCCTAGATAGGTACTCTACGATTGGTTTGAACGTAAAATCGACGCTTTCGTTCCAAATACGTTTCGCTTTAGCCTTTGCAAATTTACCAAAAACAAATCCTTCTTCTTCTTCCTCTTCTTCTCTCGTAGTTGTAGAAGGGTTTCCCAAAGAAGATTTTAAAGACGAAGGAGAAGGTGGAGGTGGACTTAAAAATGAATCCGATAACTCCGAAGTTGATCGCCAAAGCGTTCTTTGCGTCTGAACGCACGCGACAGAGCCGCCTACGAGGCCGATGAAACTCCACAAAAAGCGTTCGCTTCGCGCGATCGTCATTGTGACGAACAGAAGAGTGTTTGTGTGAAATAAGAAAAGTTGAAGTTTTTAGAAAAATAAGCAACAACATTTCAGAGAATTGGGTGATTACAACAATACCTACTCTCTCTTCTCTTCTCTTGCTCTCTCTCTCTCTAATACTCTTCGGCTACCGCGAACGGGTTCTCGATTTCTTTCAACCCATCTAACGGCGATACGACCATAACGCTCGTCCCTCTGGTCACAATCAATCCTAAGTTTCTCGTTTCGTCCGTTATTCTCAACGGGTCGTCCACGTCTCGTAAATACTCTTTCGTTTCGTCGAGAACGAGATTCAAGAGCTGATCGAATCCTTTTAAAATGCCTTCTACCTCTCTCCCTCCGGAAAGTTTCACTCGCACGCCTTTGTCGATGTACTTTCCTAAATCCAAAACGGTTTGTTTGTGTTGCGGTGTCGTGTGTTGTTGTTTCTGTTGTTGTTGTTGTTGTGTATCACCACCTCCAGTTGTCGCCATTTTTATTTTGATGCGCGTGTTTGAGGAAATGTGAGTTGTGAGGATGATTTCTTGCGTCAATAAAAACAGCAGCGTTCATCAGAGCGCGACCTTTTACTGCGTCGTATTAGAAGAAAAAGGTAGAAGAAGATGGTGGACACGACGCCTTCCGTTATGTCTGCTCTCGTCATCGACTGTCGATCAGACACGGTCACGAAACCTAATAAAGAAATGCGACAAGCCATGTACGACTCCGTGGACGAAGGCGTCGGCGACGACGTTTTCGGGGACGACGAATTGGTTTTGGATTTAGAGGCGCGCTTGGCGATGATGTTTGGAAAAGAAAAAGCGGTGTTTGTGCCGAGTGGAACGATGGCAAATTTGATAGCAGTCTCCGTGCACTGCGAAAAAAGAGGGTCAGAATACATATGCGGATCTGCGTCGCACATCACGCTCTACGAGCAAGGCTCCGGGGCAACCATAGGAGGAGCACACCCGAGACAAATACCGAACGAGCAAGATGGCACCATGAACATCGAGCATATTTTAGACTCTATTCGGGTTGAGGACGATCATTTTCCGACGACGCGAGTCGTGTGCTTGGAACAAACGCACAACAAGTGCGGCGGGAGAGTACTAAAGCAATCGTACGTGGACGAAGTTTGCGACAAAGTGAAAGCGGCGACAAAAAAGGGAGAGGGCGACGCCGACGGCGGCGACGAAGACAAACGCGTGAAAATACACATGGACGGCGCAAGAATATGGAACGCTTGCATAAAGAACAAAGTTAGCTTAAAAGATGCCGTTGCGAAATGCGATTCAGTTTCTGTGTGCTTGTCGAAAGCAGTCGGCGCACCAATAGGTTCCGTCATATTAGGTACGGAAGCTTTCATACGAAAGTGCAAAAGGTTGCGCAAAGCGTTGGGAGGCGGCATGCGACAAGTAGGGGTTCTCGCCGCCGCCGCGGATGTTGGCGTAGACGCGTGGGAACAAAACGTAACGAAAGCCAATCGATTAGCGCTTCTGTTTGCAAAAGGTGTGGAGAAAATCGAAAGTATTAAAGTGTGTGGACCTGTTGAGAGTAATTTGGTCATCCTCTCGTTCCAACGTTTGAAGAAGGACGTCACGATCCACGATATAGTCGCCTGGTTGAAAAAGAAGTTCGGGGTTTTGGTGACTGCGTTTGGCGCACCGTATCCTTTCAACGACTCAAATTCAGTTCGTGTTGCGTTCCACTACCAAATCACCGAGGACGAGATTGACTTTGCCGTGAGTTCCTTCAAAGTTGCGGCGTGGGAGCAGACAGAGTCCAAAAAAAGTGAAGGCAGCTAATGTATTAAAACAGAGCGTTATTTAGGAGATCAATATTAATACAAGTTTAGTAACTCAAGCGCTTTCTGCTCCGCGTCGTTAGATAAGTTCACGTATGATTTGCCCTCCGAAGACTCGAAAAACATCGTCGCGTCTTCGACTCGAACACCTCGACCTTCTTCTTTGTCGGAAACTTGCGTATGCTTACTCCGAAGTTGACGAATTTCCGTGTTCAATTTTCGATCTAATTTTTTGATTGAAGGACGTGGTTGCGGCGATACCGACGACGAATGTGGCTCCCTTTCTTCTTCTGCTACTTCTACTACTTCTACTACTTCTACGATGTGCTCTACGTCTACTAATTTTTCGTTTCTTCTATGCTCTTGCTTGACGTCTATCGCGCGTCCACTCGCGATTCTTCTCCTGCCGCCGAGAACCTCGATGGCGTCGTCTAGAGTTAAGTTTTTCCACCTCGTGTTCGAAAGACCAGGTCCGGCCCGCGCGAGGTTCACGACGTGTGCTCGCATGATTTTTTCGATCCCCTCGTTTCTGTTGCTAAAGTTGCTGTCGCTGTCACAATTATCATTTCCCCATGGGCGAAAATAGATGCCTATACGCGTCCAACCGCGATTGAAAGCGTAACGAATGCAACTTTTACGTAACCGCTCGAGAAATTCTATCGCCATCTTCTCCTCCCCGCCTTTTCTCGCGTGAAAGAGGAACAACGTGATGTTTCCGAATTTCCAATGTTTCGAGCCGTTTTTCGGTACGATTAATACGTGTCCCGGCAAACCGTCTTTGATCCTGTCCGCTCCAGCCATAATAGATACGCAATCTTCGTTTTGCCAATCGAGCTCATCGGCTCTCGGCAAATGGGCGACAAAAAACTCCTCCTCGCTCGACGCTCTTCCTCGCTCTCCTTCTCGGAAGAAATATTTTTGCATGGACTCATTGATTGGATTTGGAATTACATTCGTAGCAATGCGCAAGCAATAGTCGAAAGGTGTGATTGAAAGCAGTCCGAGTTCGTTGACTTGTTTTCTGTCGTCGTCGTCGTTAAATTCTTTCTGTTTCAGTAACCAATTCACGGCTCCGTCTACGCCCAACACGCTCGCACACACGCCTTCTTTAGCGAACCATTCTTTTGAAAATCGATCCCGGAGTGCGCTTCTCATCATCGCTCCCTGTATTCTGCCGTCGTCGGGAGTAAAAGATTATTTACCATTTTTACGCTAGATTTGTATGGATTTATGCATGACTCTTTTTTGGAAGATTTGGAAAAAGAATTGGCGGCATTAAAAACGCGCGTTTCTTGTTAACTGAGAAGAAAAGCGAACAACTTGGTAATTCTAATATCACACACACAGTCGATCTATCCATATATATATCCATACGTACGAAAATCTCTGAGCATTCGTAAAAGCACCTAAACGCGACAGAAGAAGACAAAGAGTCAACACACAAAAACGCACAAGAAAATGGGAAAGAAGAAAGCTGCTAAAAACATAAATGGCGTACCGGTTATTCTTTTAGAAGACTTGGCGATGCGCTTCATCTTGAACGTACCGGCTGAAGAACTCGCCAATCCGAATCGGATCTTGTTCTTAATTGAACTCGCATGGTGGCATTACGAAGATTTCAGTCGCAAAAACGACGCGACGCTGCCAAAGTTTTCTTTATCGAACTTTGCCGAATTGCTATACTTGACGATCCCACAATTGAAAAGATTCGCTCCAAAAGCGAAGGAGATATATAGTAAATTCGTCATGTATAAGTTTAGCGTACCGTGTGCGGGTGCAATCTTACTCAATCCGGACATGGATAAGGTTATTCTCGTGAAAGGCATGGCAAAAAATTCCTCGTGGGGTTTTCCAAAGGGTAAAATCAACGACGGAGAGAAGATGACTACGTGTGCGGCGAGAGAAGTTGAAGAAGAAATTGGCGTAAACATTTCGAGTTTGATTGATGAAAACGAGTTCGTGTTTCATACAAAGAAAGGAGTTACGAAGCAAGAAACGACGTTGTACATTATTCCCGGAGTCTCGGAGCAAACGCACTTTGCCACGTACACGAGAGAAGAGATTTCGCAAATTTGTTGGCATCCAATCGGGAATTTAGATCCAAACATAGAACCGAGCAAGTGCGTCAAAGGAGTTAAATATTTCGGAGTTCGCGAGTTTTACTATGGGTTGACGCAGTGGATAAAATCAGCTCGCAAGAAAAACATCAAAATTCAAAATTCAATCGACGCGCCGATGAACTCTCCCGGGCAATTTATTGCAAAACAGTACGTCGAATCCGACGACGAAGATGACGACTACGGGGGAGGATTCACTTCAATCGAAGCCCTGGAAAATCGATTCATGGAACAAGCTGCGGAGAACGTGTACGGAAAGTACGATGAAAGAAATATGGCGGCATTTATGATGGAATCGTTCTCATCCTTGAAAAACTTTTCGTTTGATAGACAAGCGATTATGAACGCCATTTGATAATTTTCCGCAAGATCATATTTTCGTTTAAATAGTAGGCTGTAGCGTTAGGAGTAGTATTAATACGGAAGCAACGTGATAAGGTGCGCGTTCGCGATGTTTAAACCACATTTACACGTGTTCTCCTTTTAGATTTCGCCGGTCGTTTCATCATCCCACGTTTCTTCCACGAAATCCAACTACTGTTCAGGCACAAATACTCGTACTGAAATAACTTTTCTTCATTTAAATATTTACCTTTACTCACATTCTCGTTCCATGGACGACTTTTACAAGCGCAGGGAGGAATGCACGAAGGCTGCGATGGAGTCTGGAATAACGAATGCACTAAAATCGCTCGTCGTGGCAGTCCCAATCGTCGCGTTTCTGTCCACGCGATCCCATTTTGTGAAACATTCCGTTTCGACGAAGACAGCACTGATTGTCTCTCCTTTCTTCTTCTCGTTTTTCCTTTCCTCGGAACTCGAGATGAATCGATGCAAACGACGTCAGGCGGGCATGTCCAGTTAAATAAAAAGAGCTGCAGATGGATTTACGAGCTGATACGACGACGATGACGGCGAAGAGTGATGATTGTGGAAAAGAAACAGAAATGCTTCGTAAACTTCGTAACTGTCTTCAAACAGAGCTGCTCGAAGCTACGCCAACCTCTCGAAAAGAAGCAATGTGTTGGGTGTATGATAGCATGAGTGCGCGAACAGAAAATTATGACATTCGTAGCAAGTTCACGCATCGGCTGCTGGACGAGCTCGTTCCAAGCGATGAAGTTTTTTCAAAAGCTCTTCTTCTGTATTTCTGCGAATGCGGTTCGGCAAATTCTGTCGTCGATTTGATTTCACCGACTGAGTGGCGAAAGTTTTTCGTCAGCGAGGACGAGGCATCCTCTTCGGGAATACTCAAATCTTTCTTTGGAAATTTCAGGTATGATGGCGATCATTTGAAAGGGGCCAAGGCTCTGCAGCAATACGCGTTGAGGAGAAGGGAAAAGGTATGGAATCATTTGCGCTGGAAGAAAAAATCTCAATCGCCGATTGTTTGCGCGACGAAACCGGGAACATTCTGTGAATTGGATGTAGCGAAAACTCTGCAAGGACCATTTGGTGAGGAAAAGTGTGGATTTTGGTCGAGCAAGGATTTCGTAACATGTCTTCGTGAGTCGGCGAAGGAGACCATCATGATTAACTGTGGCTACTTTGTGAATCTTCTCTTCGTGCGTTTGCGCTTTTCCAGCAACGAACTCAGAGGTGCTCTGTACAGTTTTCTCATGCAGCAGCGACACGTGTACAATTGTCAAAGAATCTTGCCAGTGATTCGAAAAGAAACAGACGTGTTAAAACTCGCCAACGTCTTATTTGAGAGCAACTATAAAGATGTAGACGATCTGTACTTAGCCACGGCGTTGAGCTTTCGCGCGAGACTTTTTTCAAACGCTTTGAGTGAAGATATTGTTCTAAGACTTCTTTCGCACGATATTACGAAAATAAATGCACCGACGAAACTTGCGAGGCTGTGCCAATATTTCGTAGTGCGCATGAAACTCACGAGAGGTGTTCTCGATGTCGAAGAGGTGATGGAACGAAGCGACATAAAATTTGACCGCGTTATGATCGAAGGTAAATTGAAGAAGAAACGAAAGAGGAAGAAGAAAGCAGAGTGTGCAAGCGCCGAAAATAACAAGCCAAGCTGGCGCATTGATGGTGAACCGATGGTGATTAGCGTAAAAAGTGACTTAGTAGATAGAATATTAGAGAGATACGTAGCTTAGAAGCCGCTTAAAGGCGCGCATTATTCTCGTAATTTTGCTATTCTATCTTCTATTCGCGTTGAAGGCTATTTGTGCGTTCGACGCTCGATGTTTGAAAGTACCTCCTGATTTTGAAAGAGTTCGCATGGCGCCGCATTGATTGCATTTATCCATCACTTTTGGATTCATGTGACCGTCGCACTTGTAGCTCTGGCACGGCCACCATCCTCGGGATAATTTCTCTTGTTTATCTTTATTTTCTGCGTCCGCTTCTGCTTTATCTTTCGCGTGTACCGTGCCTTGTAAATACGTCTTTTGTTTCGCGAGCTCGCGATATTGTTCGAGCGTCATCGCGGCTCCAAATCCAGGGACCGGTGGAGTCGCATCTACCGGAGCAGGAGCATCGCTTCTCTTCACCTCGTCTTTGCCCTCGTGCTGGGGATTGTTTTTGTCGCTTATATCTTCATCTCTCGGTGCCGACGGTGGTGCGCCTGTCGTTATTTCTGTTATTATTACTTTTTTGTGCAAAGTCTCACATTTCCTCTTCTTCTTCTTCGAATCTAATTCGACGACTTCTGCTCCTTCTTCTTCTCGTCGCTTTCGTCGTCGTCTTTTTGAATCTGCGTCGCATTTCTTCTCTTTCTTCTTCTTCTTCTTCTCTTTGCTCTTTCTCTTTTCTTTACGACGTCGACTTTTCTTGTCGCTGCTTTTTTTCCGTCTCTTCGATGATGAAGAAGAAGAAGAAGAAGAAGAAAAAGACAGAGAAGAAGACGACGACGACGACGAGGAGAAGGAGGAGGAAGAGGAGTTCAACAAGTCCGAGGATTCAGACGAGTCGTATCGTTTACGTTTTCTTTTCCTCTCCTTCATTTCGATGTTAAATTTAAAGAAGGATTGGAGAAGTTTATCGAGCGCGGAGAAAGTTGTTTTGTTTTGTTTTGATGTTTTTCTCACACGAGAAAGTCGTCCAAAGTTTGTTATGATCATGATGATGTCTGATGAGAACATTTTTTTGCATTTTTGAGGGGGCGAGGCAACTCAACAAGAATTGAGAGGAAGAGATAAAAATCTTCATAATAATAATAATATAAGAAGAAGAAGTAAGTTGTCGTACTCAGACGTATACCACGCATTCATTATCTTCATCGCGCGCGCGAGATCGTCGTGCGTACCACTCTTTGCGCATCGTAATCTGACTACTAATAGCGAGTAAAACAACAAGAAGAGGGAATTTTGACGACGACGACGACCACCTTTGCAGAAAAGAAAGAAAGAGAACACGTGTCCTTACGAGAAAGCATCCTCTCCATGTTCACGACACGAATGCTTAGGCGTGCTATGACACACGCCGCCGCGTCGTCTTCATCGTCTACCGCGAGACAATCGACGATTAAGTCAACAAAACAGGTCATGGAGCTCACGGAAGCGGCGGCGAAGCGAATACACGAATTGCTCGGGAACAACGGTGCCGAATACCTTAAAATTGGCATTCGCACGCGAGGGTGCAACGGCATGACGTACACGATGAACTACGCAGACGAGAAAGATAGAGGTAAATTTGACGAAGTCGTCGATCAACACGGAGTGAAAGTGATCATAGAGCCGAACGCTTTGATGTCAATTATAGGAACAAAGATGGATTTCGTCAGCGATAATCTTCGCTCCGAGTTTACGTTTGAGAATCCAAACGCGAAAGCCTCGTGCGGATGCGGCGAATCGTTCTCGGTGTAAAGAAGATCATCCAGACAATGAAAGGAAAAGGGTAGCAGAATAGTATAAAGTAGCAAACAAGAAAGCAATCAAAGCAACAACTTAGCAGAATTATCATCATCGTCACCGTTCAACATCATCGCAAAAATTGTAATAAAAAATGCTCAACAAAATTATCACTTTCGAGACTATGCGCCGATCCCGAGATTCTTCTTCCGTTGCGTGACATCAATGGGCGTCTTAATCCCATCTTCTTTCGGACCAAGGCCTCTTCCGCTGAAACCCATCTTTTCCATCATTTTCCTAGAAATGACGTTTGCGAATTTTGCGAAGCGAGCAGAGCTTTGTTCAATTTCGACTGCGTCGACGAGTTTTTTCGAACGTGTGGTATTGGTATCTACATCCGTTCCAGTACTCGGCACAAAATCAACTGAAATCGAAAATGAGGGGAGCTTCTCATCTTTCTTTCTGCGAAACATGGATTTTTTGCTCTCTTTCTTCGTTTGATTAGTACTATCGGCGGCGTGCCTAATTTTTCGTAAACGTAAACGTTCCATTCTCTCGGGACTATTGAGATACTCCTCTCTGCTCATAATTGGGGTGCAGATATCATCAATTTCTACACGCTCTTTGCTGTTTGGTTCTGGAATGTAAGAATCACGAGTTCTCTTGATAATCAAAGTATCCTCTTTCGTGTTCGTTGTTTGTTCAAGTCTGTATCTCAGCGAGAGCGCTTTCAGAAGCTTCGCGTGAGTACGAGACACATCAGTGAAGATTAAATACGATTCTTCCTCACCACCATCGCTCAAACTTAGCTCGCTTTCTAATTGAGCTAGTGCTTCAAAGTCTCTACGCACTCTTTCTATCCACCGCATATTATCCTTATTATCCCCTTCACCACTGTTGTTGTTCACAGCTCCTTGTTTTTCTTTTCTTCTCGACATTTTTCGCTCCGCTCTCTCCTCTCTCAAACGTGCCATGTGCAATTTCTTCATTTGCTTCTTCTCGCCTGGAATGATGAAGCGTTTCTTTGCTTTCTTATTAACTAAGCTATTATCATTCCTGCCTGTGGACCATTGCCAATCCGGCTCTCGCCGCGCTTCATGAACAAAATCGGTCTGATCCCCTAACCCGAATTTATCGTCGTCACTTTCGTCTGTTGTTGACATGAGGAATACGTTAAATTATCTTACAAGAGATGCTGGAACACATATCGCGCAGCGCATTACTTTAGTTCATTTCGAAGCATCGCGATATTTATTTCTTACACGAAAACCACTCACGCAATACGCCGCGACACTTATACACCTAAATTGTGCAGATTTACCTCTCAAAAGTCCCTACGTACTTCACTTTTTCACGTGCGAATCAGCAAGTGAGCGAGTCAATCTTTTGTCTATGACACCTATGTGTACGTGTCGAATTACTTCGCTCTCACAACCGTCGTCGTCTTTTCGAGGAATATCCTCCGCTGTAAATCGTACATTGTTCCACGGCAACCAGTATAAATGTCTGTCTTCATCGATAAAGAACTGCCGACGAAGCAGAAAATTTCGAATATACTCGACCGCAACGCAACCGTCATCGTTGGGTAACGATGACAAAAACGATGAAAGCAAAGCCGAGAGCGAGGAACGTAAAGCCAAATTCTGGAGTATCTTCTTAACAGATGCAATCGAGATATCGGGAAGCGGTGTCCCAAAGGTTAAACGTTATAAAACCGAGGAAAACAAAACACCTAATTCAATCAAAAACGAAGAAGGAAAAGCAAAAATAGAAGTGCAAGGTGATGGATTTCTCCAACGCCTCACGTTTGTAGGACTGATATTGAGCGCGTGCTTCTTGATATCGGCAGTTCAAGCGACGCATTTTGCAACCGTGAAGTGGTGTTTGATGAATCCTGTTACCTTGTTCCAGAACTCCGAAGTCTCTCGTGAGGTTGTCCGTAGACTAATCGCACCTGGCGTGCGTTATATGGCGGCATATTTCTTCGCACGTTGGCGGGTCAGATGGGCGTTGGGCTTTGCTGTACTCTCATTCATAGCTCCAGCGGTAGAATTCGACTAGTTTATTAATCATACTATTAGATAGAGGCATTTACATTTACTACGCTTATAAAGACTACTTGTGTGCGAGCTTGAGCAAGCTCCTAATTTCCTTCTCGTCGAGAAAATAAGGCATCCGTTCGTTACTCGAAAGTAAAATCAAGTTCGCTTGCCACCCGTTGCTAACTATTTGGTTATGAAACGCATTCACGTCTGCTTTCGCGCGTCGAGATGATTCTGATACTGCCCAGTCGTACGCTTCTTTCTCGTTTAAATCCTTTCGAAACGGCAAGTTGCGAATATGCGCGACTTGCAAAATACCCTGTAAAACGTCTTTCGAAGTTGCGCGGTGCGACAAAGCGAGGAGCGCCCTTCCTTTATACTTTAACGATTTCCGATCACGCATGAATATTCCAGATAGAACAGTTCTTTTCTTTTGCACATACGGTTCGTAAGATAAGACGTACGGTCTGTGTATGTCATCTTTAAAAGCAGATGCGAGCGCATCTAGTGTCGAACACGCGTTCCCTAAACTTGTTACTCTCAACGGAAGCGCCGACGCATCGAGACGGGCAGGGAACAACAAGCGCTCTTTTTCCGCAACTTGAAGTTGAGTAGCGAGCTTCTTTTCCCGAACAAAAGCTTCGGCAATAATTTCAGCGCGCTCTTTATTCACCGTTCGAAGCTGAACCGACTTCAGCTGTTTATGAATCGAAACTAAATCAATCGACGCTAAAATAGGAAATAGCGCCAACGGAACCGCGCGTTGAAGAGCTAGAGACACAAACTTTGTTTGAAACTTCATGACTGATACTCCCAGAGCTAAGCCAATGTTATCCGCCAAGACTTGTTGCGCGGACGTTTTCGCTGCTATTTCACCTAAATTCTCCTCCAATGCGAATGTTTTTTGAATCGGCGGTCTGACAACGTTGCCAGTTGTTATCCCGATCGACTTGCCAACGTTTGCAACCGTGGCGATGGCCAAGAAATGTTTGGGAAAGAAGGGCGTTATCGTCTCTATAAACACAGCACCTGTGTACACCAAGGAGGACGAAAATCGCAAACGCTTTACATCTGAATCAAAACTTCTACCAAAGTTAGTTGCCACAGAGAGCTTTCCTAATCTACCTAATCCATCTTTCAACACCCAATTCAAAGCCGCCGCGGCCGGTATTGATCTTGAAGCACCAAGACCGATAGCCGCAAGCATTTGTTGCGTCGCTAGAACCGTCATGCAAGAACTCGCAATTCGTTGCGTGAAGCGATATTTCGCATAGTCCCAATAATCCGACGTCACGGAAGTTTTCTGCGGGAAGAACGAGTCTCGGATGTTATCTATTTGTCGAAGGAAAGCTCGTTTTTTCCTACCCAAGTGTAACGGATCGAAAGAGAAAGCGCCGTTCTTGTTTGAGCTCAAGTCTCGTGCCTCCTCCGGCGACAGTAAACGAAGCTTGTTGCCATCGAGCGCATACTGAAGCTTAAAATTAGAGCCTTTCCGGCTTTCCCAAATAGACAGCGGAATGGCTCTTTTCTTGTTGTTTGTGTTCGTCGTGCCATCGCTCGCGTGCGTTCTCGATTTCTGCTTTTTGTTTTCACCTTTCGTCTTAGAAGAAGAGGAAGAAGAAGAGGTAACGGAGGCGAAGACGCTGCTTTTTTGACCAAGACGTCTCTGTTTCTGAACGAATCTCTTTTCAGCGACTGGACGTTGTTTCATATCATCGCGCGAGTGTGAATTCGTATTACCATTTGTTGCCGATGCGTACTCGTTTGTGCGCGAACGTTGATGTTGAAGTCGGTGTTGCTGGCGGCGACAAGATGATGGCGAACTCATCTTCCTTTTCTCATGCGCAAGTTTCCCTCACTTCCTCGAGCGGTAACGAAAGTGAGAAGAAGGATAAAAAGACGGTTTGTTCCTCAGGATAAAATGTTCCGAGCGTGAATGAATGGAGCACGGATTCGCGCCTTCTCAGAGTTTCTCAACCGCGCATATAAAATGAGGATTGCGTTTGCGTGTTGTGTGTCCTAAAAATCTGTGTGGCCTCATTTTATTTCAACCAACCGTGAGATATTCTCTCGTTCTAATAGTCTATTCCTAATACATCTAACGCTTTCTTCATATCATCGGGTAGAGGCGCTTCAAAACTCAGCCGTTCATTCGTCAAAGGATGCGTAACTTCTAATCGATACGCGTGTAGCGCTTGCCTATCTAAATATAAGCCATCTTTCGCCCATTTGCCCTTCGGTTTGTCCGCTGACCATTTGTATCGCGGCTTGGAGGTGGAATCGTCCGACCACGCGTCGCAGCGTGGAACGACCCACCGCGCGTGTGGACCGTAGAGCATATCGCCAAGAATTGGTAAACCAGCGTGCGCTAAATGAACGCGTATCTGATGTGTGCGACCTGTTTTTGGAGATGCCAACACGAGCGCTGCTACAGAAATGGGATTCCACGAACCGCTTTCGTTTTTTTTCTCAACGTTCGTATTTTCTGTGCCCTCGAGCAAAATCGATACCCCACGCGCACGCTCCGTGGGTAAGCTATCTATCGCTAGTTCATCGTCTTTTTTCCAAGAAAAGAAATCGAACGTCGTCCTCGACTCTTTGGCCTCAAGGTCATCGGATGCAAATGAAACTGCCCGCCCCTCTTTACACTTATTGCAACTCGAAATCGGCGCGTTTACTTCAAAAGCTTGCACTTCTTCTTTCCCCAGAGGCAGAACCCCAACACACAGTGCGAGGTATGTTTTATTTGCCTCGCGTGTCATAAACTGCTCCGCAAAACCTCTCGTTAATAACGGATTCTTTACAAACAGAATGACACCAGAAGTGTCCATATCCAATCGGTGCACGATGTAACACTCTTTCCCGCCGAGGTGCGAAATACATCTGTTGATTAAGCTCGTTCCAGTGTGTCGATGGATTGGATGCGTTCGTAAATACGGCGGCTTATTGACGACTAAAATATCTTCGTTTTCAAATATAACTTCGACTGCAGTCGTATCGTTATTGAGGGGTATGGATTTTGAATGTAACCTGAGCGCGTTCTTGACTCGAAGTTCGGTGACGTTCAAAGTTTGCGCAACTTCAGCATGCGACATTCGAGCGCCATCGGTGAAAGCCAAGCGTTTCATTTCCTCGAGCACTTCGTTCGCGTGCTTCTGTGCTTTTACCATGATTAAATCCATATCCTCGGTCATCCACGCTTCTTTCCCTACGGCGCTTTCGATATCCGGACAACATTTTTGAGTGTGGCGACGAAATACGGTTGCTTTGCATTGGGCGTTGCAGGCTGGACAAAAATAAGACGGATGTGTTCGCTTATTCTCAGTCCGCGATGCGCGCCGAGACGGTCGAAACGTAATTTTACTGTTTGGATTCACCACTGTTTCGTTCCTAGTTATCTCACTACCATCTTCGTCAAGTGCATGGTTTAGAAATCCGCTGTCGGAAGAAGCCATTCTCCTTTTCGTTACTACTTTCTTGGACAAAGTCGTCGTCGAGCGTCTGCTGCGTGCAATAGTTCCGGGTGATGATGCAGACGATGCAGAAGTTGATGTACGAGAAGTAAGAAGTCGTGGGAGCGCGTGCACGTGCGTTTTTGTCGCACGAAGTATTAAGCTATGTCCTGACCGGAGCATCTTTTGAAGGAAATTCGGCTATATACACGTGTGTGCTCCATTTTTCTTCTTGTGCACTTGTGCATGCGAAACGCGAAAAAGTATTGTAGATTACAAAGATTATTACAAAAAGTAGCACGCGAGTTCCGGGATATTATGCAAAACCCCACGCTAAATCGGGATCATCTACTTCAACGTGAACGTCGCCGTCTTCGGACCATACAGATGCATCCCCGGCACCGACTCTTAAAACCTTCGGCACGTCTCCGATAGACAAATCGATAACCGTCGAAGCGAGTTGTTCAGCGTCCGTGCCAGCATCCAATACGAAGGCGCATCTCGAATATTCGTCTCTCATAAGGATAGGTTGAACATCTCCATCAAAAGGTACCGTCGAACACATCAACGGCGCATCGAGCAAGTCGAGCAAGGCCAGAGTGACTTCGCAGTCAGGAAGTCTACATCCGATTGTCTTTCGCTGTTGGCATTTAGAAAGCCTGGTGTGCCCGGCCGATGAGGTATCCAGGAGACATATTTTCGGTAACGATTTTGATGAGGGTAAAATGAAAGTATACGGTCCTGGAAGGCACTTCCGAGCTAATTTGAACGGATCCGCAATTCCCGGTCGCGTCGCCGGCGGAAACCCGAGCGTATAGGTGTCGATATCTTGAAACCCTCTGCATAAGATGGATAACGGTTTGTTCGAGTCGATGCCTTTAATGGTGTATAGGTTCTGAATCGCGTCCTTATTATTCAAATCGGCGACGAACGAGTATTTTGTATCCGTGGGGATGATTCCAACGCCTCCTCTTCGCAGGAGGTCTGCGCACTCTTCCAGCGTTCTCATGTTTGGGTTCGTTCGTGTCACCTCGAACAGTTCAGCGGTATCTTCGGACAGTCCGATGCCCACTCCACCTCCACCTCCGCCAGCTCCGCCATTTTTATTCTTATTCCCTCGTTTAGCGCGCATTCTTAGGGCCCCGCCTCTTTTCACGCGCGTCAAATACGTCGCATTCGCACCTCTTCGCGACGACGACTCTGATTGGCAAACAAGAGACGACGAGTTTGTTAATACTCTCGTTGCATTTAATGAGTGCATCATATTGGTCGTATTCGCTTAGCCTTCTTTCCCTCTGCACGCGATTAGAACGTCTGTCTCTGTACGTTTCTCTCTTTCGACGCAATGTGCGTGCAATTCGTCTCGAGTGCTTCACGCGTCCGCGCTAAAAGGGTTTTCTAAAGAATTCTCTCGCGGCGAGTTTATTTCCCACGACACAATGACGTCCTCTCTCTAAAAAGTCTATCTGCTTTTTTCATCGCGTCAGCGGATCAGAAGAACTTTTGAGGAAGAAGAAAAGAAAACAAGAAAAAGTTCATCATCTATCCTGTGGGAAAACTCGATCCAAGTGGTTTTAGATACCCTCACACATAGCGCACGACTACGCGCTCGTTCTATTTCCGTCGCGTATTTATCTCACGGCATACACGTCTCTCCCTTTTTATATACAGACGTACACACATACATATTCATCGGGAGGAAAGTACATATACTAGAGAACAATCTTCTGTCCCACACACTGCTTTGTTCAAGAAGAAACAACAACAAACCCAAATCGTGCGCGTGTTTGTGTATTTGTATAAAGAAGAAGGAGAAGAAGAAAGAAAAGAAGAAGAAGAGGACATTAAGTGAGTGAAAGGGAGGGAGAAGACCTGTGATTTTGAAACATGAGCTCACGTCAGCACTCTCCGAAGGCGTCCAAGCCGTTTGCGAAATCACCGACGCTTTGGCTCGCCGGAGTCTCTCGCTCGTTGGAGGAACCGAAAAATAGAAGAGCAGTGTTTTCTATTTTAGCACTTTTGACTGGATTAGTTGCGCTCACGGCGTTATTTGAAACCGAAAACCAACTGTTTCCGGTGCAACGATCGCTCATTCCCATCAACGCGGACCAAATTTACAGAAGAGTGTGGAACGATCCGTGGAACTCGGGCACTTCGAGCGCGTCGTCGAAATCATCGGACGGAAGCAACAACACATTTACGACGAGACAATCAAAACCGAAAGTTATCATCGAAGGGAAGCGCGATAAATCGAATCAAAAAGATCTCACCCGTTCCTGGCAAGGCGTGTTGTCCGTTGTCGTTTTTGTTTGCGGGTACGCGCTCGCCATCGCCGAGGAATCGATCGGACGCGGATTTAAGAAATCGATTCCCATTACTGTTGCCGCTGGGATCATCTGGGTATTAGTCGCCTTGGGGTATCGCGATAAAGGACATGCCGTCGCTCTGGTGACGCAAGCCGCTCGACATAATCTCACAGAGTTTGTCGAAGTGTTTCTGTTTCTTTTATGCGCCATGACTTTCATTAATACGATGACTCAGCTCAACGTTTTCGCGCGCATTCGCTCCTGGTTACAAGAGAGTGGATTTTCGTATCGCAGTTGCTTCTGGGTCACTGGAACTGTTGCTTTTTGGCTGTCGCCAATTGCGGATAACCTAACTACCGCCGTTCTGATGGGTGCAGTCGTCTCGGAAGTAGGTAAAGGCGAGCCAGAGTACGTGGCAATGTGTTGCGTGAACATCGTCGTCGCCGCAAATTCTGGCGGAGCATTTAGTCCCTTTGGTGATTTGACGACGCTCATGGTGTGGCAGCGAGGCACACTTTCACTCGCAGATTTTCCTCGTCTTCTTATTCCGAGCATAGTCAACTGGGTCGTTCCGGCGTGTTTGATGCACCCGTACGTTAAAGATGGTGCGCCCCAGAAAGCGTCAGAGGAAGATCTTGCGAGCTCGCGCTTGAAACCAGGTGCCGTTGAAGTCATCTGTTTATTTCTGGGGACAGTCGTCATGACGGCCATGTTTCACTCCTACGCGCACCTTCCACCTGTTTTGGGCATGATGACCGGTTTAGGATTGCTTAAACTGTTCGGATGGAGTCGGACGTCAAAGACTTCCTCCCAAAGAGGAACTATGAGCGACGACGCTGGGGGAGGTAATTATAGTTTAGAAATGGATGGAGTGCTGAACCAAAAAGATGACTTGGTGTACGCGCGAACGAAAAAAGGGAACGATAGAGCTTTAGATATTTTTAAACGATTAGAACAAACGGAGTGGGATACGTTAATTTTTTTCTACGGCGTGATCATGTGCGTCGGAGGCTTAGGTGTGTTAGGATATTTAGAACTGCTTTCGCACAACTCGTTTCGCGTTTTGGGGGCAAACGCGGCGTGTATTCTCATTGGATTATTGAGTGCGGTCATTGATAACATACCGATGATGTATGCGGTTTTATCCACCGAACCAGCCATGTCAAAATCCGAATGGCTGCTCATCACCCTCTCGGCGGGAGTCGGTGGGAGCTTATTTTCAGTCGGCTCTGCTGCGGGCGTAGGTTTGATGGGTGTTTCGCACTCGTACACCTTTTTATCTCATCTCAGATGGACTCCAATCGTGCTGGTTGGATACTTTGCGTCTATTTTAACCCACTTTATGGTAAATGGAATGTAGAGGTTGTAATACTAATACTACTACTATAAATAATATAAATCATCATCATCATCATCATCGTCGTCGCTTTTCAATATATGGAAGATGTCTTGTGTTTGCCTTCGAAATCCCTGCTCCTCGAAAGATAGGGGAATATTGTAAAACTTTATCCTCACATACGGGCATGAACACCACCGGAGTAAATCAGTACAATTACAAGTTCGTTGCGCGCAGTTTGGCGAAGAAAGTATACCGACGCTCTACTCGTCACTGTGTCTCGATTCAGCGTTCTTCACGGTCGAAGATGGTAAGCGAGGAAGAAGTAAATTACGAAATAGGGCAGCGCATAGAAACACAAGAAGATGCTGTGGTTTTTATAAAGGCAGAAACGGAAAAGGGAACAATCTTGAGCGAGCGTGGGTACGGTGCGTGCAAACCGCCATTCTCGTACTGGCCGTACTTTTTGCGGTGTGCAAATCGGCCGTTTGATGCTACGAACGATAGAGAAGGATACATTAATCTCGCAGTTGCTCAAAATTTCCTCGCCAAACAAGACGTGCAGGACAAAGTGAAAGAGATATGTAAGAATAACGAAAACGATGCTTTGATATTTGGCCTCGAGGCGGCTGGTTATGACAATATGAAGGGAATCGAGAGATTGAGGAAAGCGTTCAGTAATCACGCTAATAGAATAATTTCTCCCAACTTCGCGTGGCACGAGGACGACGTGTGCGTATCCTCGGGCGTCGGCGCTTGCATTGACAACCTAGTCTTTGCGATTGCAGACTCGAATGATTTCATTCTTATTCCAGCACCTTATTATCCAGCATTCACAAACGATTTAGGAGTTCGCTGTAGAGTACGAGCCGTGCCTGTATATAATTCGAGCGGAGATGTGACAGTGCTACCCTCGCTCGAAGATTTTAGACGTGCCGAAGAAAACGCCGTCGGCGAAGGCGAAGGAATGTGTCGGGCGTTACTCTTAACAAACCCGAACAACCCTTTAGGAATTATATATGAGCCAGGAAACTACAGAAGGTGTGTTGATTGGGCACTGGAGAGACAAATTCACTGTATTTCGGATGAGGTATACGCCGGAAGCATTTACGATAGCGAAATGAACGCGAAGACGCGCGGCTTTATCAGCGCTGCGGAGATGGTCGAAGAGCACACTCCCTACGGCCCGCATATACTCACCGGGCTCTCGAAGGACTTTTGTGCGTCAGGTTACAGAGTAGGAGCTATATTAACAAAATCAAAACCTGTGCAAACTGCACTATCGAACGTTTCTTACTTTTGCGCCGTTCCGGGACCGTTTCAACACGTGATTGCGGCAATGCTTGAAGATGAAGTTTGGGTCGATGAGCTTTTCTCAATGAATAGAACGCGTTTGAAGCAATCGCGAGATGTGCTCGTCGCGTCGTTAAATGAAAAAAAGATACCTCACATCGTTCCAAACGCAGGCTTATTCATCTGGATTGATTTATCCAACGAGTTGAAAGAGCAAACATTCGAAGAAGAAAAGAAACTATGGAAAATTTTATTCGAAGAGACGCATCTCATGCTCACTCCAGGTAAAGATGCAAAGAATAAGAAACCGGGGACTTTCCGTGCATGTTTTGCAGCGACGCCGTTTGAGTCTCTGAAAGTCGCAATCGAACGAATATCAGCTGGATTGGAAATGTATAGAAATCTGTAGAAACCATCATGTACTAGTACCCTATTAATTTAAAACATACACCTTCACTTACTATTTGTTGGCGTCACCTTCTACTGATTTCTTTTTTTTCACGGCTACTCCCGTCACTTTCTTCTTCTTTTTCTTTTCCTTCGTGTCGGTCGTCTTTTTATCGTTCTCATCAACTGAGTCATCTGACGTTTTCTCTAACGCTTTGACTTTTTTTTTAAGTTCTTCGGCAAGTGTTGGAGGGAACTTTGCGAAAGTTTTGAAAGCCCACGGCGACGTGTTACTTATAGACACCTCTTGCTCTTTTGCCGCTGGAACTGCTTTTCCAAAAAAGTTCGAGGAACTCGACGAATTTTCTCCAATCAGATGAAGAGCTTCGCGAATAGCCGCATCGAGTTGTTCGTCGACTTCGTTCATATTACCAGGTGCTCTTTTCACTTCCACGTCTGGTATGACGCCTGTGTTTTCAACTGAATTTGTCAAGTTGTTGTGTTCATTTTCGTCGTCATCTTGGAGACATACGTTTTGGGTAGGCATGCTCAGAACAGAATCGTCATTCAAGACATCTGATCGGCTCACCGCTAACAACCCTCCCCAGGTCCGTTCGCCAACGACAGATCCAATTCCTAGTTTCTGAAACGCGTGCGCGGCAAGTTCTGCGTCACTTCCAGTATTTTCATCTACTAACGCAACCATTCCAACATTCGAAGGAGAGCGGGGCGGATAAATAAGTGGTGATCCTCGTCGTGGAACATCCATTGCAAGCGCTCGTTGCGTTAATGTTTGTAAGAGGAGTGCGCTGATATTGCCACCTCCGTTACCTCTTAAGTCTATGATTAAAACACGTTGATTAATCGATTCAGTTTGATATGACCGCCAGAACTGTGAAAACCCGAGTCTCTCCATATCACTCAAGTGGAGATAACCTACTTTGTCGTCGCTGGCTTTGTGCACGTACTCTGTTCTTTTATTGATGCAGTCGCGATAACGAGGATCTAGTTCTTGACTCAGGGCGCGTGTGCGTGTCGCTACTAAATCACCGCTATCTTTTTTCAAAACCGAAAGGAGAACTTCGCGGCCTGCGGTTTCGTATAAAAGCATTCCGGGAGTTTTTTTGGGTGTTAAACGAACTCGGTTGATTGCTCCGAGTACGTCTCCTACCTGTATATCAGCACTCGCTCTGTACAAAGATCCAGAATTTTGTGACGACCACGGGTCGCCTTTCACGATTGATTGGATTTCGTAACCACCGAGGGAATCGTCCCACTCAGAGAAATTCGCTCCCAAGAAACCAGGTTGATGGTCGCGATCGAGTTCAGCCCGTCCGTCATCCCCAATTGATACGTGCGCATGTGAAAACCCAAGTTCACTGAGCATATCTGATACGACAACTGCAAACTCGGCGCGTGTATTTATCCTTGGTAGCGTACTCACTGCCGTTCTCAACGCTTCCTTCCAATCAAAGTCTTCACGTGATAACGGGTCGATGAACAAATCGTCGCGAACACGTCGCCATATTTCTAATAACATTTGGGCCCACTCATCTTTAGGGCGAACTAATACTCGCACACGATCTAGAGATATTGTACCTGATTTGCGCGTGCGATACAAAAGATCGTCGGAATCTTCATCCTCTGGTTTTGATCCTGCCTTATACGCGGTTAACTCAGACGTGTATCCCTTTTCGGACTTCTCGAGCACCATAATCTTTTTATTCATCGATACGTGAACATCCGTGACTCCACTAGAAACGAGAACTTGTGCCGATAGATCGCGAACGTCGAATGAAATGAGCGAACCGCCTCGTTCCTGGTCCAAGTCATCCTCGCTGCTTGTTAAATTGACTTCTCCACTCGATATGGTTGGATATTTAACAACCATGAATCGATCGTGTCGTATGGCAACCAAATCGCTATATCTACCTAATGGTAATGGGAGCGCGACAGCGCGCTCTGCTATACCATCAAAGTCAATCTCAATAGGATTCGGCGGTTTGTCGTGGAGTGCGTCCTCCTCCTCCTCCTCCTCGTCATCTTCGTCATCTCGGTTAACATCCTTATCTCTCCTTTCTTTCGATTTCGATTTTATGCCTTTATCCTCCTCTTTTTCTT
>Ga0114997_10000966_pt1 | contig 23936 bp, 13 predicted proteins | sample ArcticOcean_MG_C_2_FD_87045 | JGI IMG/M metagenome (GOLD analysis project Ga0114997, IMG submission 87045) | Marine microbial communities from western Arctic Ocean - ArcticOcean_MG_CB4_136 | ecosystem: Environmental > Aquatic > Marine > Oceanic | place: Arctic Ocean: Canada Basin | collected... | reverse complement strand
ATTCATTCAATTCACGAGCAACAGCACGTAAGTCAAATCCCGACATTGTCGCTTTCATACATCTCGCCTCCAAACAGACCTGCCGCCGACGCTTCTTCAATCCTCACTTGAAACGGAGTAGAACTTTTCCAATGTTTTTCCCATCGTGAAGATATTGATGTGCATCTGCTACGTTTTCAACATCAAATATTGAATCGATGATGGGTGAAAGGGCCCCACTCATTATTCCCTCCAAGATTTTTTGGAGTTGGGATTGCATCACCTTCTCATCCTTCCATGTCCCCATATGGACACCAAACACACCTCTGTTTCGAGTCATCAACCGAAGTGGGTCGAAAGCAGGTGTCTTCCTCCATGCCAAATAGGTGCGGAGTAGAGAACGCTTCGCTGTTGGTGCCGCAGCAGACATCCCGTAGGTATAGAGCCGTCCGCCTTCTTTGAGAACAGAAAGTGACCGCTTGAGGTGGTCGCCACCGATTGGGTCAAGAATATGGTCGACTCCTGCACCTCCAGTTTCTTTCTTGATGATGCTCACAAAATCCTCGTTATGTCGGTCGATTGCCCGACCACCAAGGGATTCAATGATGCTTGACTTCGAGCCGGAGGCTGTAGCCCATACTTTGGTTACACCAGCCCATTGACACAATTGGAGAGCAGCGGTACCTACACCCCCGGCACCACCATGTATCAAAACAGAATCATCTTTGGTCATATGGCCCAAATGATGCAACATATGGTGTGCAGTAAGATAGGTGACTGGCATTGCTGCTGCGACATCTAATTCAATTTTATCCGGAAGTGGTAACACTCGGTTTTGGTCAACAACAACATGACTTGCTTGACCGCCAGTGGACATTGCAGCGACCACCCGCTGGCCAAGGGTAAACCCAGTGCTGTCATCTCCAACAGCATCGATCACGCCACTGACTTCGTATCCAGGAGTGAAAGGATAAGGCGGACGCGGTTGGTAGAAGCCCAGACGCATCAAGAGATCAGCAAAGTTGATTCCAGCAAAAGCCACTTTAACCCTAACTTCACCACTTTTGGGTACAGGTAACGGCATTTCAGTTACTCGAATCGAGCTCGGCGAGCCGGCTTTGGTAAATTCAACTCTACGAGGCATGGATTTCCCTGCCGGTGGAGGTGTTCTAAGGTTTGGTTTATTGAACAGACCAGTTTGAAGAATGTTCGATGATTGTTCCAGCACGCTGATGAGACATGAGATGTGAGAGAGTTTGGTCAATAGCAAGACCAGGGTGGGCATCTGGAGTGTCTGCATACGCTTCTTTTGCAATATCTGAAAGCGATTGAATTCCGGAATGAACTGCAGCATATACCGCTTCATGACGTGCTTTACGGTGCGACAAATACTGGTTGAATTTCTTTGTTGGTAGGGCTATGACTGGACCATGGCTCGGGAATAAGAGATGAGGTTTGAGATTCTTCAAGCGTTCAAGTTGTTCCATGTAGACATTCATGTCACCTGTATGGGGGGGAATCAGAATAGTACCAATTCCTGCAACCATATCACCGGCGATGAGACCAGCGTCACCAAGTAAACAGATGTGCCCAGGGTGATGTCCAGGTGTGATGAGAACTTGCCATGTTTGATTTCCTAGTTCGAGAATTTCACCATCGGTGAGTATTCGTTGACATTTGACGCTACGAGCGGTGTATTCACTACCCCAAATTGGGACATCAAACGCTTCTCGAAGTAATTCGATATCGCCCACATGGTCGCTATGTGAATGAGTAAACATCATCGCGACAAGTTTCCCTCTGTGGCGGTCAACCGCTTTGACCATATCTTCTAACCCTTCACGCAGATGAGATGCCGGGTCAACCAGAATAAATTCACCTTCAGGGTCGCCAACAAGATAGCAATTGGTATGGTCGGCAGGAGGGAGAGTTGCTGTTTTTACCGGTACCACTTCTACGCCGTGAGCAAACAAAATTGAACGCCGGCCTGGCAATCGTTCACTGATATCACGTGCAGCTTCTAGCATATTGCGGTCTTTACGTTCGAGTGTACGCTCAATTTCCATCAGGAGGGTGACCACAGGCGGAGCGACCTTCATTTCATGACTCTCCCATTTCTGTAGGATTTCATTCGGTGTTGCCCAAATGATTTGAGTAAATTCTGTTTGAGGTTCAAGGTCTATTTCAGGTACGTTTTTGGCAAGGCCAGCATGAAGATGCATGAAGGCATTATCAAATTGTATTGGGCCAAAAGGGGGCGTTATTCGATGACTCAAAACCCGTAGAGAACTGGTATCGTATGGGAATACTCCCTGTTGAGCAAGTGGTAAATATCGACTTTTATCTGCAACGATTTCTTTACGGGCCTCAAGTGGAAGTGCGACTAATCCATGTGCGGTCGGCGCCAGTCCTAATTCTTCACTCATTTCGCGAAGAATACAAGCAATCGCTTTTGCTTCAGTGCCTTCAAAACCTTCCAATGCCTCAACCGCTGCCGCATCTACACGCGATAATCCACCACCGGGAAAGGCCCAGTAGCCAGGGAACGCTGCCATTGTTTCAGAGCGAAGGCCAAGCAAGACTTCGATACCGCCCTCTCCATCACGAGTCATCGTCATGGTGGCTGTTGGCCGAGGTGGCCGACGCTTTTGCGGACCCATGGACATGCCTTCGGGAACTTCACTCATACAATTCGCTGTTCGCCATTGGCTTCAAGGCTTTGTTTCTTATCCGCTGGTAAGGCGTGAATCTCATGTAGGACCCATTGTTCCCATAAGGCATGGCGGCACAATCTGTGGAAGAAGAACTGGAAGAACTTGCAGCACTTGTCCGTGAAGCCGAAGCCTTGGGGATTGACCCATGGCCTCCTGAAAAGCCAGACCGCCCGTGGGCTCGCTGGGCTCTTGGTTCGTTTATGATCGTCCTCATGCTAAGTGCCGTATCGAAAGTTCTCTTTCGATTCGTCAAACTATGACTTTCGTCAGCAATATGTGGATTGCTCCACATCATTGAACCTGATACGAATCAAGCTTGGTTTCGACGACCAGCAATCATTGCAGCACCGAGCATTGCAATAACGCCCAATCCAACAGTGAATCCTGGAAGGATTCCTTCACCATCAACATCAATATCTGAAAGGTCAACGGTTCCATCACCAGTTGCGACAACAGTCAATGTTCCGCTTTCAGTGTGGTAACCATCAGTCCATGTGACACCAAAGGAAATATTACCGCCAGTTCCAGCAGGAAGTTTGAATGAGACGTGGCCCATTGCTTCTCCAATACTGGTGTTTGAACTGTTTCCAAGAGGGCTAGAGATATCAACGACCATCTTGCCGGATTCAGGGTCCCAGCAGGACACGTAGATATCGTATGAAGCATCGTCAACGAGAGTGATCAAGTAATCGCCACTTTTAGGGGCATCTCCCATTCCTTCCTCTTCTATCGAGGTTCCATTCGCAAAGGTAACTGAATAATACCATTTGCAAATTGGGAACATGTTCATTTCTTCCTCTTCCCATGTCCAATCTTCATCTTCTTCAACTGGAAGTTTTCCGTTTTCTTTCTTCTCGAGTTCAAACGTAATTTCTCCGTGGTTTTCACAGTCTTCATCGAGTTCATACCACACATCGTTGGTTTCATCATGAGTGAATCCAGTTGCAGTTTTAACATTCCATGTATCGGAATTATGAATCCAAACGCTTGCTCTATCACAATCGTCTTCAACATTATCAGACTCTAGACTTTCGCTGTGTTCACCTTCTTCCATATCTGGAGCGACCGTGAAGGTGTGTGTAGTTGAGTTGTCGTATGGAGTAGTTGGGAATGCAATAACAGTTCCAATACGAACGAAGACAACATCGCTTTCATCAAGCAGTCCATCAACTTCGACCCAGAAGTCAACAGCAGTTCCGTTTTGACCGTCGAGGGTCAATCCGTTTGCCATGTCATCAGGATTGAGAGTCATAGCATACAGTGCTATGAGCATATCAACTTCTGCTTGGTTGAGAGTTGAATCATTGTTTCCGTATTCAGCGTCAGCCATCTTGACCAAGCGATCGATTTCATCTTGGTCATCAAGAACTGCCAATTCAACGATGACCAATTCGATAGTCTGGTCATCCCATTGTTCGAACCAAACATCAATTTCATTGAATCTGATATCATCATCAGGTCGAGTTTCTTGGTCATCAGCCTCATTGTGTTCGGCGTCTTGGTCATCACGTTCTCCCATCCATTGGTAGTTTGCTGCCATACATTCAGTTTTATTGGAGTCTATTGGGACACGGTTGACCGCATCGACACAGCCATCGAATAATTCTTCTTCTCCTGCATTTCCATCATCTTTGTAATTGTCGAGAATACCAACAAATGTTCTTAATTCACTGTCGTTCAACAACTCATTACCATCAGAATCGCTCATTTTAAAGGCAATATCAAAGTATTCAAGTTGGACATCAGTCATGTCATTATCGAAGTTAAATCTGGCTAAAATTTCACTTGAACTGAGACTGTTGTCTCCATTGGTATCAAGCATGAATCTGAGCATCTCAGAATCCATATTATCGGTATAGAAACAGAACTCACCGTCATATGGTGCGATGTCACCGTCCAGCAAAATTATTGTATCACCATCATCTCCGGCTTTCCAAAATTCTCCTTCTTGGAATACTACATCACCAGCAGCAATAGCGTAGCACACCTCAGAGTCAAGTCGGTCCATGTGTTCGAACAACTCAACCATTTCATCTATGTCGAGCATGTTGTCGTTGTCTTCATCGTGAAAGTTGAAAAGATTAGTAATCATTGTAAGCATCGATGCCGCATCAAATTCTTCATCTTCCGCTTCATCTTCTGAGAACATAACTGATAACTCGGTAATGTTGAGGTATCCATCACCATCGGCATCCATCATCCCCATCATCATTTCATATTCATTATCTTCGCCTTGTTCATTCATAGTGTTATATAAGTTATTTAATTCGAAGACATCAAGCATTGAATCACCATTTATGTCTTCGCTAGTGAACATTGCAGTTATCATTTGAACCATCATGTCGTCCATTGGTTCCTCTAACATTTGATTTTGTCCATCGATGTATTCATCAATAGTCAAATTACCATCCATATTAACATCAAATAGAGATAACACCGATTCACCCCAACTTGATGCTGGTGTTGGTTCAGTTACGTCACATGCCGCTCCAGTATCATCTTCTATGCAGATCTGTGTGGAAGTATTTGCAATGGAGTTATGATCTTCATCGTAAACAGTTGCGCTCATTGAATACCAGATTCCTTCAACAGCAAGGGGGTTGATAGTGTCGTTTCCTTCAATGAAAAGAAAAAGGCTGACATCTGCCCAATGAGTAAACCATTCGGGCCCTTCGTTAACAAGCATCTCGCCTCCAGTGGAATATATTAGACCATCAAAATCATAGATATATAATTCAGTAGTCATGTTTCCATGGTCAACTCCCTCCGAATCATATTCGACCCATGCCTCGCTGTCACCATATTGCATGGTGAGCTTGATTATTGGGTCAGCGATTTCTTCTGCATATGATACCCCTGCGAAAGTTGTGGTAATCAATGCAAGAGCCATAAGAATGGCGGCGGCAGGCTTCAATTTGAGTGATTTAGAATCAGTCATCGTTTACCGTCTAACCTATTGTATATTAAGGAATAGGTAAATCCATTCAAAAGACACACCACGGCCAAATATGCCGGAATAATGAATATAATCTCACACACCGCTGAATTGAAGAGGGAGTGGTCATTGGGCCGATTATAGTCCCTTAGTGTAGCGGTCCATCATGGAGGGTTCTGGGTCCTCCGACCTCGGTTCAAATCCGAGAGGGACTACCACCGCATCCTGCTGAATACAGGGGTTTGATACAAGTGAGTCTTTACCATTGGGTATGGCGAAGGTTGAGCTCTACACCAACAGTGGTTGCGGTGCCTGTGTAAATGCAAAACGATTACTAGATTCTAAAAAAGTCGAATATCAGGAAATCCGTCTCGGTTCATCAAAGCGAATCGATGCTGAGTTTAACTTTCGGACCAATGGAAGTAAGACCATCCCACAAATTTTTATTGATGATGAATGGATTGGTGGCTTTGAAGAATTACAGAAATATGAGCATGCAAATGAGTTGGATTGGCGTTTAGGACTTAGTGAACGCCCTCATGTCTCCGTGTTCAAACGAATTATTCGAACACTTACCGGCCGGATTTACTAAACTAGTGCTTCGCTCATCTGTTCAAAGTGAAACTCGTGACCATTTGCATGGCTTGTCCGTGCGTGATACTTCCAGAATAATCACGAGCTTTACCATGGATTGTGATACGGGCTCTGAATCCACATACTTTCGTAGTGTCGCTTTTCGGGTGGTGCTTGTAAAAATGAACACCGACTTTGTATTTACCCAATGGGGCGTTCTCCGGCCAAACTATGTTTTCAACAGCACTTTCGCTCGTAGGTCTTACATTCATATCAACGTCAAGTTCACCGCCACAAGCGCTATTTCTGTTGTTGAAGTAAATACGCTCTCCTGATGGGCAGAATAAATGAAGATCTAAATCGTTGAAATCATCCCAAGCTAAAGATATCTGTACTTCACCTGTTTTCCCACCTTCACGTTCAAGCCGGCTTTGAATGTCATCGTTTCCAGGAACAGTTACCTCAGTCATCATGATGCCGCTACCAACTTCTTCTTGCACGATGAACGCAGCATGCTCATTCAAAGGTTCTTCATATTCTTCAATCCAAGTATTTCGCAATTCAACTGAGGATTGTTCTTGCGGCGAGTCGATTGCACTTTTAACGATAGGACCGCCCTCCTCCGTAAACAAATCTTTGACCAATAGGCGGAGCAGCATGATATTTTCATCCCGAGCTTGGTCACGGACATCATATTTTTCACGTTCTTTAATCGACAATTCATCGATTTGACGGCTTGAGGATTCAAGTATGATTTGTTCCTCACTTTCTTCAGATTCAATGGGCTGGTTCGATTCTTCAGATTCAATGGGCTGGCTCAATTCTTCAGATTCAATGGGCTGGTTCGATTCTTCAGATTCAATGGGCTGGCTCAATTCTTCAGATTCAATGGGCTGGTTCGATTCTTCAGGCTTCGTTGGCTGTGCAAATTCAGATTCCTGAACTTTTACACCAGATGAAGTTAAATTCGTCGGGAGTATAGTGGCCTTTGGTGCATGCTTTTCACGTTGGGCGGCAGCATCAAGCAGTTTACTTTGTATCAATCGTGAACGGATTATGGCATAGATTAATCCTCCCAGAAGAAGGCCAATTGCGAGGATTATCAAGGGATTTAGCATGCGACTCCCCCCTTACATGGACATAATTAATTATGTAAAGCAGCATTAATTTTGTCAAGAGTTTCTTTACTCGGCCGTAGCACATTATTCGGGACATCGACCAGCGGTATGTCAACCAAGCCCAAATCTTCAGCAAGGGAAGGTTTTGAATTGTCGAAATACAAGAGACCAGTGACGTGTTTCTTGTTGGCTTCTGCGGTGTGAAGCGCAGTGAGTGCCGCAACTGCATCCTCTGGGTTGTGTTCCGCGGAAATAGTTTCGAGACGAATCGTAGAACCATCATGCAATGTGATGTCGCGATAATGCCCCTCTGGTACGTCGATTTCCTCAATTGGATTGAAGTGAGGGATGTAATCAGTCATGTGAAGGGTGATTTCATTTTCTTTGACATATCCATACGAACGCATTGACTCATCGTTATTGTTGAAGGTGACACAGGGGCTGATGACATCGATAAGGGCGAAACCCTTGTGCGACATTGCAGCTTTGATTAAGGATCCTAGTTGTTTCTTCGAACCAGAGAATGAGCGTGCTACAAATGTGCAACCAAGATTGATCGCAAGTGCACACAAATCAATTGGTTGTGTCTTGTTTGGCACTCCCTTTTTCTTTTTCGAACCAATGTCGGCTGTGGCGGAGTATTGACCTTTGGTCAAGCCATATACACCGTTGTTTTCAATGATGTAGACCATGTCCATGTTTCGCCGGATGGCGTGAATCAATTGCCCAATTCCAATCGAAGCAGAATCGCCATCACCAGATACACCAATGTAGAGTAAATCTTTGTTGATTGTATAGGCGCCTGTGGTGACTGATGGCATTCTTCCGTGTACCGTATTAAATCCATGTGATTGACCAAGGTAGTAAGCAGGTGTTTTTGAGGAACAACCGATTCCAGACATTTTCGCCACTCGATGAGGCTCAATGCCATTTTCCCATGCAGCGTTAATGATTACGCTTGAGATTTGGTCGTGTCCACAGCCAGGGCAGAGAGATGATTTGCCTCCAGTGTAACTGTCCTTCGGTTCGTTCAAAACATTGAGTTTTACTGTGCGTGCTGGTCGTTTAGGTGTGTCGCTCATTGTCCTTCCCCCTCTAGAGTTTCAAGAATACGTTGAGCGTAAATACCTGCTCTTGGAGGTATTCCATCGCTGTAAGCGACAGAACGTAATTTTGTAATCAAATTATTTGGCAACTCTTTTCGGAGAATACCATACAATTGTCCATCACGGTTTATCTCCAAAACAATCGTCATTTCATGCCGGCTGATGAAGTTTTCAACTTCACTGTGCATTGGAAGTGCGCGGATTCTACATTGACTGACCTTAATTCCAGTTGCTTCGAGAATATCATCAATTTCTTGAATGGTGTTTTCCATGCTTCCGAGGTAAATGATTCCTATTTCACACTCTGTTTCTTCACGCAGAATTGGTGCTGGTAAGAGGTCTCGTGCACCATCTATTTTACGTTTCAACCGTTGCATAAGTTCGTAATAATCATCAGGTTTTTCAGAATAAGTGCCCTTCGTATCGTGGCCAGTTCCGCGGTAAAGGATTGGGTCCATGCCCGATCCAGGGAGGGTGCGGTAAGGAATACCGTCACCATCGACATCGAGGTATCGCCCGAATTCTTCGAAGGCTTCGAATACATCTCGGTCCCGAACAACTTTGCCTCTATCCATTTCTTGGTCCGGATATTCAAATCCATCACAGGCCCAGCGGTTCATTCCTAAATCCAAGTCGCTGAGTCCAAAAATAGGCGTTTGGAATCGCTCAGCATAATCGAAGGCTCTCCATCCAAATTCAAAGCACTCTTCAACAGTCCCAGGGATGATGACAATATGTTGGGTGTCACCATGGCTTCCTTCATACAGCATTGTAATGTCTGATTGTTGCGTTCGAGTTGGCAAACCAGTTGAGGGTCCAACACGGTTTACATTCCAGAACACAGAGGGGATTTCAGCAAAATAGCCGAGACCAATAAATTCCTGCATGAGAGAAATACCTGGTCCAGACGTTGCAGTCATACCTCGGCCACCGGCCCAGCCAGCACCCAAAACCATACCTGCAGCAGCGAGTTCGTCTTCTGCTTGAACCACAGCGCATGTTGTGTTTCCATCATCATCTGTTCGAAGTTGAGGGATGTAATTGATGATGCCTTCCGCAAGTGAAGAAGAAGGGGTAATTGGATACCAAGCCAGCAATTGCACGCCGCCGAAAAGACAGCCGAGGGCAACCGCTTCATTCCCTTCAATGAAAAATTGTGGTTTTTCTATCGTTCGCTTTTCGACCACATAGGGGTCGTTCTTTGTGTGATTCTCTTTGAAATAATCGCGACCAAGGCCAAGTGCAGTAATGTTGAGTTCAATCGCTGATGCCTTTCCTTTGAATTGTTTTGCAACCGCAGCTTCAAGTTCAGTCTGATCAATACCAAGCACTTCAGCAAGAACACCTACATAGATGATGTTGGTAACCAATTTTGCAATTTTAGGATTAATCTTTCGTGCCAATGACGACATTGGGATTGGATATGAAATCACATCGTCACGTGTCATTTCCATCTTTGCATTCTCATTCCAAATAACGACCGAACCAGGTTCGAGGCTCTCCAAGTCTTCATGCCAAGTTGCTGGATTCAAAAGAACTTGAATATGCGTTCGATTCCCTGGCGCTTGATAGCCAAGGTCGGATAGGCGGACAATATACCATGTTGGTAGACCCGAAATGTTCGATGGGAACATATTTTTTCCACTGACCGGCACACCCATTTCAAACAGAGATTGAATGAGAATAAGGTTGGCTGATTGCGAACCGGTTCCGTTGGCTGTTGCGATGTTGATTGTGAAGTCGTTTGCAATGGTTTCCATTGTTTGTTTCCCCTAGATAGAGAGTCTTTCGCGATTCTGCACTTGGCTCTCTTATCGTTGGGTTTAGCATGCACCCCTTGAACATGTTGATGCACAAGTCCGCAAAAACGCCTCCTTTCAGCATAGAAATCATTTGTAAAATGCTATATTTCTTGCCGTGATACTCAAAACCTCAACCCTTCTCGGTGGTTCATGGCGGACACAGAAGACAAGGTCAAATCAGGTGTTGAAAAAGTTCAGTTGAAAGATTCTGTTATGACTGGAGATATTCATTATCACTATCATGCAAGTGATGACTCGGCAACAAAGAAGAAACCAGGTGTTGAAAAAGTTCAGAAGAAAAACCCCTTTGAATCTGAAGAAGACCGCAAAAAGGCTTGGACCAAGGCAGAGAAGTCGATTGTCAAAGGAAAACCCGAAGGCGCTCTTCTTGTACTGAGAGAAGTTGACCCAAATGGCTCACATGCAACGACTCTACGCCTTGCGGGAGAAGCAACTCATAAAATTGCACAACGAAGTAATTCCAAGTCAGATTATCGAAAGGCTGCTTCCCTGCTTCGTGATTCAGTAAACATGAATCCAAAGGATAAAAAATCCAATGCAGCATACAATGACCTTCTTAATGAAATGCAAGACAAGAGAATCAGTGAAAGCATCATTCCGCGATTGGTGAATGATGGAACTCCAACTGTGGCCGGAATCTTTGCATTCATCGCCAGCCTCATCATAATTCTAGCCGGATTGTCAGTAATTTCTCAACCCAAAACAGTTTCAGTTGGGGACGTGGTAATGGAACTTACTTGGACCGATACTGCTGGTGTTTTTCATGAAGGAACCATTTGGATTCAATTGTATGAAGATTTAACTCCAATGCATGCTGAAAGCTTCCGGTCAAATACTGACGCTGGAAGATATGATGGCACCATATTTCATCGAATTGTCGATGGATTTATGCTTCAAGGTGGAGATTTTGAAAACAATGACGGTACCGGAGGTCATGCTGGTAAATACTTCGGATATTGTGCGAGTACAGGGTTCTCGGAATCATCACAATGTGAAAATGAAATGACCGACTGGGTCATACCGGCCGAATTCGGACAAACCCACGATCCCGGTGTGATTGCAGCAGCTCGTTCGAGCAGTGATAATTCGGCAGGTTCTCAATTTTATCTTGTTGATTCAACAGGTGCATACTCTCTAGATGACAAATATACTGCCTTTGGTTTCGCTTACAAAGGCCAAATTGATGGTTCAGATACAACTGGTATTGAAGTGATTGACCAAATTTCACAAGTCGGTTGTGGATCTAATGAAGAAACATGCAATGACCAAAATAAGTTGTCTAAATACCCAGTTACAGTTGTGAGCGCACAAATTACCGGCAGTGACGAATCATCACCTTGGTACCAATTCTGGTGAGTCAACGATTTGAAGCATGCACTTTGATTCAAACTCAGTGAAGGGTTTTGTTCATAGATGAGAGTCGCATGGCTTGAATCATGACGCCCCTCGACCCTTACAATGCCCGTCGCAGCCTCTCGGTTGGCGGAGATTATTTTGCCCTCGATGGGCTTGATGAAAATGGAATCGATACTTCCGCTCTACCCTATTCAATCCGAATTTTACTTGAAGGGGCTCTTCGAGGCCACGACGGTTTCCTCATTCGAGATGAAGACATTCTGAACATTGCTGGATGGACGCCAAACGGCGAACGTGGCGAAATACCATTCCGCCCTTCTCGAGTTATTCTCCAAGATTTCACAGGCGTCCCTGCAGTGGTCGATTTAGCAGCACTCCGTGACGCCATGGTCGAAATGGGTGGGGATCCTGAAAAGGTCAACCCTCAAGTTCCGGTCGATTTAGTGATTGACCATTCTGTTCAAGTTGATGTCGATGGAGGTCACAGTGACGCTTTACAACTCAATCTTGATATTGAATACCACCGAAATATGGAGCGCTATACTTTCCTCAAATGGGGTCAACAATCCTTGGATAATTTCCAAGCAGTTCCACCTTCGCGTGGTATTGTTCATCAAGTGAATTTAGAATATTTAGCGAGTGTTGCTCGCCAAGAAGACGGAATTTGGCTTGCTGATACATTGGTTGGAACTGATTCTCACACCACCATGATCAACGGTCTAGGTGTTCTTGGATGGGGTGTTGGGGGAATTGAGGCGGAAGCAGTCATGCTTGGTCAACCCATCTACATGCTTGCTCCTGATGTGGTCGGAATGCGCCTCACTGGTTCACTCAACCCCGGTGTAACCGCAACCGATATGACATTGCGAATCGTCGAAATTCTTCGTCAGCACGGCGTTGTAGGGAAGTTCGTAGAATTCTTTGGACCTGGTATGTCTGTTCTCACACTGGCAGACCGAGCGACCATTGCTAACATGGCACCAGAATATGGTGCTACCTGTGGCTTTTTCCCAGTCGATGAACGCACGCTTGAGTATCTTCGCTTAAGCGGTAGAGAAGATGACGCAATTGCAGGAGTCGAGGCCTATGCTCGGGCTCAAGGCTTGTGGTATTCTACTGATGATGCTGAAAAATCGTATACCGATAATTTGGAACTTGACCTTACAACAGTCCAGCCAGCACTTGCAGGACCAAAACGCCCACAAGACCGTGTCGACCTCTCAAATATGAAACATCATTTCAAGGAATCACTTACCACTGAACTCGGGCATCATGGGCACGGCCTTTCGACAGAACAACTCTCAAACGGAGCAATCGTTGAACGCAATGGGCAAACTTACGACCTCAACCATGGAGATGTTGTGATCGCTGCTATTACCTCGTGCACCAATACCTCAAACCCTGGTGTCATGCTGGCCGCAGGTCTTCTTGCACGCAACGCACGAGCACACGGTCTTGAAGTCAAACCATGGGTCAAAACTTCACTTGCACCTGGTAGCCGAGTTGTGACTGAATACTACGAGGCATCCGGACTCCAAGAAGATTTGAACGCTCTCGGATTCCATGTCGTTGGCTACGGTTGCACCACATGTATTGGTAACTCCGGCCCTCTTCCTGAAGAGATTGAAGCGGCAGTTGATGAAGCAGGCCTTATCGTTGGCTCAGTCATCTCTGGAAACCGAAATTTCGAAGGTAGAGTTCATGGTAAAGTCAAGGCGTCTTATCTTGCAAGCCCACCACTTGTGGTCGCTTATGCATTGGCAGGGTCTTTAGAAGTCGATTTGGCAACTGAACCGGTTGGCTTTTCAAAGGATGGAACACCGGTTATGTTGAGTGATTTGTGGCCGAGTGATGAACAATTAACTGAGGCATTGAGTGTGATTACTCCAGATATGTTCCGTCAACGGTATGCGGATGCTATGAGTGAACCACGATGGGACAGTATTCCTTCTGAATCAAGCCCTCTCTATCCATGGCAAGCAGATTCGACGTACATTCGGTTGCCGACGTTCTTTTCAGGTCTCTCTCCAGAACCACAACCGATTACCAGCATCGATGAGGCTCGTGTTTTGTTGAAGTTAGGTGATTCGATTACCACCGATCACATCTCGCCCGCTGGAGCTTTTCCTGCGGCCGGTCCTGCTGGGAGCTGGTTGTTGGAACATGGTGTTGGAAAAGGAGATTTCAATTCATTCGGTAGCCGTAGAGGAAATCACGAAGTTATGATGCGAGGAACATTTGCCAATGTCCGCATCCGTAATCAGATGGCCCCTGGAACTGAAGGTGGATACGCAGTGGATTTCAACACAGGTGAGGTTGTTTCTGTCTATGATGCTGCACATTCCTATGCTGGAGCAAAGGTTGTTCTCGCTGGAAGTCAATATGGCACAGGTTCTTCACGAGATTGGGCTGCTAAAGGTACGTATCTTCTTGGTGTTGAAGCGGTAATTGCTACCTCCTTTGAAAGGATTCATCGTTCAAACCTTGTTGGAATGGGCGTACTCCCTCTCACTTTCGTTGAAGGTGAATCACACGAAACGCTCGGTCTCGATGGCACGGAATCCTATTCAATTCCAATTTCAGATGATGTCCAACCACTGCAAATGCTCACTGTTACAGCCCTTCACCCAAGTGGAACGAACTCAACGTTTCAAGCCCAAGTACGACTTGATACGCCAGTTGAAGTAGAGTATTATCGAAACGGTGGTATTTTACATACGGTTCTTCGCCAACTTGCGAAATCAGAATAAAGAGAGAACATACGCTATCACCAAGTTGATTAGACACTGCAAAATGGGTTGAGATTAATGGCTGAACTCCGAGGGCAAGTACGTTATCGTTTTCGTTCAGACGAGCACGACGTCCAAGTTCTTCTTGAGGGTGAAGCCCTTTGGGTAAAGCAACAGGTAGGAGAACTCGGGCTTGAAGGCGTAGGGTGGACTATGCCAATGACAGTTGAAGTTCGGGCAACGAATACTTCAGGTATTGAGATTCCAAATGATGAGGAGTTTGACGAAGATAGTGACGCCCCTATGAATAAAAAGCCAGCCGATATGGGTCCAACTCCGGACCCATCTCGGATTCCAGTAGTTAGGCGTCCCATTGGCAAACTAAATCTCGCTGAAGAACTCGACTTACTTGGCCTCAAAGCACCAATCCGTCCAGACCCTATTGAATTGATGGCGACATTGGAAGAGATGGACCCTCCGCAACCCGTTCAAGGGGCGATGAGTGTGGATCCAATGGCGGAAGCTTGGCTTCGTGAATTACTTCATCTCGTGGTCCGAGAATACGGAATAACTGCTCTCAAAACTGAAGATATTGAAGAAATTGCGAGTAATCGGTTGGGTGGAAGAGAAGGAACTAAACTCGTGGTTTGGCTTGAATCTCTTTTCTCAGCGGGGAAACTTGTCAAAGTTCACGGTGGAGATGCAACTGGATGGGGTCCTTCTCCTAGATGGTTAGCAGGTAAATTCTAATATTATTGGACTGCATTTTAACAGAGTCACGAAACGGCTCTAATCTTTATTACTGAGAATATTCGCTATACTGCATGGCATTTTTTGGTATTTCGCTGAGAACCTGAAAGCAAAGGAATTAAAGTGCAACAGAGATTGGAGAAGAATAGTGATGTTGATGATTCCCAAGAACCACCACCTCAAGAGCCGCGCCCTAAGCATGTTCCTTGTCATGCTGATGTTACTTTCGACCACCATTGCCATAGCCTCTACAGCAAGCGCATCCATGGCTCGTTCGTACACGACCAACCGTGACCCGCATGATGTGGCTATTGGTGATTTCAATTGCGATGGTTTCAACGATTTGGCTATGGCAACAGACGGGACTCACACCATCTCAATCCTATGGAATGATGGTAATGGTGATTTTAGCGAACGTCAAGATATTTGGGTTTCAAAGAACACCAGCCGTGATGCAGAATGGGATGAATTTTCAAACGTTCAATTCATTGAAGTCGGCGAATTTACTGGTGACAATGCAATTGACCTTGTAATTTTCCAACGTAACAATCCTTTCAAAACCGATGATAACGGAGCGCCTGCTGGCGACCCTGGTAACGTAACTATCATTGAAAACGGCGGATGTAGTGAAAAATCGTGGAGCATCGGCGCTCGTTTCACTCACTTCTATGCTTGGGATCTTGCTGTGGGTGATGCGAACCAAGATGGTAATGATGACGTGTATATTCTTGATTTAATGGCTGATATCACGACACAACGTGTCGTAACCTACCGTGGACCAATTACCAGCAATACACCAGCAATGATCACTTCACTCGGCTCATCCCAGCAAAACACATACCGAAATCTGGAAGTTGGTGATTGGGGAGAAGTCGAAGCCGGAATAGCAGGTGGATGTAACTCTGCAAGAACTGACGATGACATTTGGCTCCAACGGGCTGAAGGACTTGATTACAGTACAGGCCAAGTCACAAACCCTGGGAATGATGATAACATGACCATCATAGAATACAATTGCTTAACCAATACTTATCCTACATCCTACACATTCAGTGCAACCAATCCTCCACCGAACTCTCATGTCATTAACATGAACACCATCACGTCAGAAAATTTTGATATTGGTGATATGGATGAGGACGGCGTTATTGACGTCATGGTATTAAACGATGAAAACTTGGAGAATGCCACATATGTGACTTCTTCAGCAGTAGGTACTTGGAGTTCACCAACCTTGGTTTACTTTGGCCCATACATTTCTTGGAATGTTGCTGTGACTGATTTGAACGGTGACCAAGAACCTGATTTCATTAATCCTACCATCGCATACCAGCAAAACACGACTGACTCGGCCGGTGGCTCGACTTCTTCGTTCTACCTGAATTTCCCAACGACCGTTCAAGTTACTCTTTCAGATGGTAACGGCGGTCATTTGAGTCCATTGTCATATGCTGCAGGTCGCCGACCGAATGTTGTTGAAGTTGGCCAACTTGCAGGTTCAAGTAATTCTGCTGATGATTTAGTGGTTGGACATGCAAACTGGCGATTCTCCGGATGGAGAGATAATTTCGGTTGGGAAGGGCAATATGACACGATCTCCGTCATTGAAATGGACAGCAAAGATTTGTCAGTCTCTTCAATTGAAATTTCCCCAGTCGACAAATTCTATGGAGTAGTAGGTGAAGGTACTCGTAACATTAATGTCACAGTCACCAACACAGGAATGGATATTCTCAACGGACAACAAGCAACACTAGATGTCGAGTTGAAGATTGTTGACCAAGCCAACTCATCCAACACTTCAGTTTACGAAATGGATTGGGATGCTCCCGAGAACAAGGCTTCCTGTGGCGGCTGTACTTGGTCATATGAAGAATACATTGAACAATCGACCTACTGGCACGAAGAAACCAACCACTCCACCGGTGGAAGCGATGGAAATAATGATCCAAATGTATCAGCGAATTACAATAACCCGACCGACTTTATGTGGGCTGGGCAATACAAAACCAATTCCTCTGGCGCTTCATGGTCTGGATACGGCCGTAACTGGGACGATGCAATGGTTCTCGAAGATGTTGATTTGACCGGCTCTGATCGAGCTTTCATGAGTCTTGAATTATTCCAACATCTCGGACACGGCGTTTTGGGAAGCTTGGATTCTTCCGGCAACTACCTTGCTGGAGATGTCTGGGATGATATTGCAATGATTGAAATCGGCAGTGTCGAAACAGGCTGGTCTACTCTGGCTTGCCCTCAAAGCGCTCAAATTTCTGGTGCATGTGCATCAGGCGAATCAATGTGGGGCGGATTTGACTTGGACAGAATGTATAAGCAATCCATTGGCGGTGCTCCAGAAGGAATTTATTACTATGGTGTCTATTCGTTCGGAACCTACTATGGTTGGAATAATTTTACTGAAGACGGCGTTGGTGCCTTCGACCTCAGCCCTTGGGCTGGTGAGACCGTCGATATCCGATTCCGACTCCGAACTGGATTTGATGGCTCTATTTCGGATGACAACGAAAGCCTATGGTCAGGTCGAGATGGATATGCGGTTGACAACATTAGCATTTGGAAGCAAACTACTGCTTTCGAGGCAAACCCACAAGTTCAGCAAACCAATGTTCCACTCAATAACCTTGGCCCAGGACAAGAATATACATCTTCGATTACAGCTGATTTATTGAATGATACAACATATCGAATTTCCGCAACACTCACCGGTAATTCATGGGACGAACAACCTCAAAATGATGAGATTATCGGTTATATCACCCCATACAATCTCTACGACCCAATGGTTGAAAGCCTTGAGTATTTCAATCCTGGAGGATTGTATGCAGAAGGAGTCTTTGACATCGAAGTTGCCACCAATAACTGGGGCAACACAGCAGTAGACTTTGATGTAAAAGCAACTGTTTATTCTGCAACTCCTTCCGATATCTACTGTGGCACTCCAAGTGCTTTGTGCCAAGAGGACTTCGAAGGTGGATCATCTGGATACCGATATGAAGAAAGTCAGAACCCCAAAGGAGCAATCTATGGTGAAAATACGTGTACAGACAAGATTTTCAACAACTACGCCTATTGGTTCGGACATCCGTGTGATACGGGTTCGAACGGTTACGGTGATGCTTGGGCAAATGAAACGCTTACAATCCCTGATGTAGATTTAACTTCGATGAATGGGGACTTCGTTTCACTTAACTTCGAATACTATGCACACACCTTCTATGGAATCGATTCAGATCAAACAAGTATTGTCGATGTCAATGATTATGCTGCAATGACTCTAGATATCCTACGTGATGGTGCAACATACAGCAGCGTTGTCATGGGTCAATGGAACGATTACAATGAAGATGGAACTTGTCAAGTTGATGAAAACGGCGATAACATCGTCAATGCTTCCGAACCAATCGACTATGCTGAAATCAGTTACATCGGTGACGACGCATCAACTGACGGTACAGGTGGGAACTACAACGTATTCTTCAATACCAATGATCTTGTTAAAACTACAAGCATTGATTTGACTCACTTGTATATGCTCAACACATCGGATACAAACACTGGAAACTGGGCCTTTGAATGCACATCACTCGCTGGTTCAACCATTGATATCAACTTCGAATTCCAATCCGATGACGATGGCCGAAACGGTATCAATGATGGTTTCAAGGGTGTTGCATTCAATAATATTACACTCCAAGAATTCACATTCATTGAAGACAATTCCTACACCATTTCCCGAACCAATGTGGATGCAGAGCAAAGTTCAACTGATTTTATAGCAAGTCACGAGTTCTTTTCTGGTGTCTACAAGATTGATGTTGAAACAATTTTTGACAATACAACCGTTGGTAAGAGTTGGTTCAACGATAACGAATTGTCGGTTTCAAATAACAGAGAAACTGTGATTTTCAATGTTGAATCAGTCGACATCACTCTTTACGCACCAACCACACTGAACTGTTTGAATGACCAAACATTGGAATGTTTAATGCCAATTGACAGTGCTTTAGGCCACGATTGGACCTTTAAAGCAATGAATGGCGTTCTTGCAGGTGATTATGTATTTAACATGAATATCGATGACATGACAACTGGTTCTCAGGCCCACACTACAACTGCGGGTCCTGCTCAATCTTTGACTTCTCATCAATTTATTGATGTAGCCTTCACGCCATGGAATGGCTGGATGGATGGCCACGAATACAACATTAGTTTCGATGCTGAACTTGCAAATGGAAACCCAACGGGTAACGTTCGATACTTCCATGCAACCTTTGCAGAACACATCGATGTCGCAATTCTTTCTGATTCAACGCCTCGTACTTCAACGATTAAGGAAGATCTCGACATTCTTGGAATGACATACACACAATTCGCAATCAATGATTGGGATACCTACTTTGAAGCAGGATGGTTTACGCATTATGACAAGATTATTCTGCCTTGGCAAACCGATATTGCTGCAAAAGATGAACCAATTGGCAACGGCTACTATGAAAAGTTGGATTCCGGCAATAGGAAGAACACTTTGGAAAACTTCATGTTTGCAGGTGGAACTATTCAAGCACACCTTGGCCCTCAAGGAACCCAAGTATACGGCGAGGAAACCTCTCGTAGACTACCATTAGACCTGTATATCCAGGAGAAGGACACTGGGGATGACACCATCACCTATTCTGAAACAAATTTCGCAGACCCATACCATCCATTGATGGACAATGTGAATTTGGCTGCATTCCAAGGATTTGATTCTTCTGCCACGGTTGCTCTTGCTGTTTTGAAGACGAACCAGCAAAGCGTGACTACTATTCCCGCAGTTTGTGGTGGCGACAGTGAATCGAAGAAAGATGGTACATTACAGCGAATTATTCGGCAAGGTGGAACTCCTGCAGATCAGAAAAACACAATTCTTGGTGTGTGCAGTTACCAATCCGGCGGAATAATTGTCTCGACCATTGACGTTGCAACTCACTCAGATCGTGCAAACAGCTCAACATTACCTCTTCTTGGAAATATGCTCAGTTATCAAGTTACACCTTACCCAACTGGTTTCGGTGTTCTCGGTAATGGATTGGACCTACAAATCAACGGTATTACACCAGATAATAACCCAAGTACTGGCGGATACACCGACCACTTCATCAAGAGCAATGCTGACCTGACCTTCTCCTTCGTCACAGATACGACTGAATCACTTGAGACCGATTGGATAATTGAGGGACCAAGTGCTTGGGATGGCGCTACTATGGCAAGCGGTACCGACCACATAACCGATACATCTCCAATGACTACGCTCTGTAAGTTCGATGCTACTCAAGGCGGAACCGGATGTGCTCAAGGTGTGGAATGGGTGATTACTCTCATTCTCCACGATGCTGCAGGTCATTCGCGAGTGATTACAGTGACCGTTGAAACCGACGATATCCGAGCCGATTCATTCCTACCAGTTGCTGATGCAGTAATCGATATGCGGGAAACATATGCAGAACAGATTGAATTCATAGGGACCAATACCATCCTTGGTAATGAATGGGACGTTCATCGAATAACTCTCGATGAATTGAATCCAGTTACAATTTACTTTGATGCAAGTAACTCTTCTGACGAGGATTCACTTGTTGGAAATGGAATTGAAAAATATGAATGGAGAGTCTTGTTCGATGCTCGGTATGATGATACAGACTTCGACATTACAGGTCATTCCTTTACTAAAGGGTCTTCAACTAATGGTTCCTTTGCTTACACATTCAGTAACGTAACTAAAGAGAGCGAAAGTTCCACTAGCAACCAAATCCGTATCGAATTAATTGTTTACGATGGCGCAGATAAATATTCTTCGGTGCATAAAATGTATTTTGAAATTGTAGAAGGAGGCTACGGTGACGTAGCGCCGGCCACCACGTACGACCTTTCGACCGAACAGGACTGTCCAACTGATCCTTGCCGAATTGTTGACGACAACATTACCATTATCGGCAATATTTTGGCTGGAAACGAGGGTGGCGAGGGAGGCGTAACCGTCGAAATCGCATTCTCACCTGAAACTTTGAATGAAACGAGTGATAAGAAGCAGTATGAAAAAATCAATGGTAATTATTCCTTTATGAGTGGACTTGCTGATTTCGATAATTGGAGCCTCACTCTTTCTCTTGACGGCAGGTATACGAATGCATCACTTACGCAGACTATTTACATCAAGGCTTACGAAGGAACTCCATCGAATCCGCGTAATCCTGTGTATCATCAAATTGACATCACTTTACCTATGTGTCAGGGTCAAGAAGCCCCTATTGAAGCGTTCCAAGCAGGTGGAGAATGGGTTCTTGAGGCTAATAACAAATGCCAATGGTTAGGTGAATGGACCTATGAAGATGGTGAATGGAATGCCGGTCAAAATGAAAATGAAGAAGAATCGACTAAAAGTGTGGTTGACGGAATGCTCTTGCCAGCTGCCATCGGTTTAGTTCTGATCATCGTTGTTATCTTGTCATTAATGTTCATCCGTAAAGGTTCAAATGATGACTCCGGTGAATTCGCAGTCGGTGAAACAGGGTTTGGCGGCGTTATTGACCAAACTGAACAATATGTCCAGCAATTGATTGCTCAAGGATATCCTGAAGAAACGGCTCGTGCTTATGCTCAACAATATGCCGCCCAGGCAGCAGAAGCGGCAGTTGCTGCAGCGCCAGTTGCAGCGGCTCCAGAAATGGATAATGCTGTTTACCAGCAATACTACCAGCAATTTGTTTCACAGGGCTATGATGCTACAACAGCAGCAACCTATGCCCAGCAATATGCGCTACAGTATGCTCAAAGCCAGCAGTGAACCACAAGACTCCGGTTTTGAGGAAAGCAGTAAGAGCGTAAGCAAGATTGAGTAAGCAGGTTGATTGAATCAAAGCAGTTTCTGACGCCGTAGGGAGTGTATTTTTGAGTTATTGTGACCTGAAAGGTGTGAATGATACATTTGTCAGTCGCATGTTGAAAGCAAGGATACGAATCCTCGCAGTTCACTCTTCTTCGAAGGGTTCGAAACTCTCTTCACCTTCTTCGTCGATGTATCCCATTTCATCGAAATGTGATTCGAAATCAGGGAAACTTGGTTTCCAGTTCATTGGTAGAGGTGCGTCTGAATCGATGATTTTAAGCATCCGTTCTTGCCATGCTTTTGGTTTTCTTTGCATGATGAACATGTAAAGTGGCGATGTTCTAATTTCTGAGTGGATGACTGAATAGCCGGTGTCCGCCTCGAAATTCATTGCTCGTAGCAAGTTGAATGCAGGCCGATTGATACTATGGAACATACCTTTTGCAGTTCTCATTCCAAACAAAACTGTGGCGAAAATCACCAGACTTGTTAGACAAAATGCCCCCCAGCCTTTGCCTGCAAATTGATTAGAGAAATAGACTACAATCATCAAAACAGGAACTGTAGTTATGAGAAAAAGAAAACTTTCTGATACAGGTCCTTTACCCATTTTAAGTTCAATTGCACCCCACCCGTTGTGATGTTTTTCCCAGGGTTTGAAATGTTCAGAAGTTTGGAGGTTTGCTGCTGCACTCACCTGACTTCGCAATTGATGGATTTTGGCAATTTGAGCGGGGCCCCCATCCAAATTATCTTCGATGATTGTATCAAGGCGATATTTTGCTTCAAGATAATGCCCCATATCTGCCAACAATGATGCTTGTTCTACCAGTGGTGTCACTTCTTTGGGCAACTGATGGCGAAGATCCTGCCACCACTGTAATCCTTCGCTAAGCAATCCCAACTCATCAGTTAGAAGCCGTCCACCAAGCATCCACATTGCGGTACGATTTGGGTCAAGAGCAATAATTTTTCGAACAGCAGCTAATGATTTTGCTGCTTGTAATAAAGAAGGTTTTTCCCCTTTCGGAGGGAGAGATGTTTCAGCGCATAACTGCCAAGCATCAACATGTTCAGGGTCAATTTGAACCGCTTTGTATGCTTCTTCATATGCGGCCTCAACATCACCTTCATCATAGGCTTCTACGGCGTTAAGGTAGTGATGTTCAGCACCCATTTACAGACCCCCTTCAATCATCTCGGTCAGGGTTAATGAGCGGCTTTGGTGGGCGGTTATGCGCATGCCCAGGTCCATTGCCACGTGATTTTCTAAAGTTTCGAGGTTCTCTTGATTTTCTTTCAGGAGATCTATCTTGTCCGTATGAGCCTTGGCTTTGATGTCCGCCACCGTCACCTCTTCGGTCTCTACCATCTCGGCGAGGTGGTCGAGCGCCTTCATGTCGAGGAGGTCTTGCACCATCATCTCGCTGTGGAGGTCTTCCGCCATCATCACGTCGAGGTGCTCGAGAACGATCATCTCGTTGTGGTGGTCTTCCACCGTCATCGCGACGAGGAGGTCTTCCGCCATCATCACGTCGAGGTGCTCTTCGGTCATCTCGTTGTGGTGGTCTTCCGCCGTTATCTCGACGAGGAGGTCGTCCACCATCGTCTCGACGTTGGCTACGGCCTCCGCCTCCGCCACCGCCGCCTGAGCGAGGTGCTTGGCAGCGATTACATTCCTGACGGAATGCGAAATTTGAGTTGTTACATTGAGGGCAATCCCAATCGTTATCGGTATAGACTTTAGTTTCTCGGCCACGGTCATTTCCACCACGTCGGTCATTGCCACCACGTCGGTCATTGCCACCACGCCGGTCATTTCCTCCACTTCGAGGAAGTCCACATTGGTTACACTCAGTTCGGAATGCGAAATTATTATTGCGACATTTTGGACAATCCCAATCTCCACCGTTGCGGTTGTCTTGTCCACGGTCATTTCTTTCAAAGCGCCCACCTTGACGGTCTCT
>Ga0114997_10000964_pt1 | contig 23961 bp, 18 predicted proteins | sample ArcticOcean_MG_C_2_FD_87045 | JGI IMG/M metagenome (GOLD analysis project Ga0114997, IMG submission 87045) | Marine microbial communities from western Arctic Ocean - ArcticOcean_MG_CB4_136 | ecosystem: Environmental > Aquatic > Marine > Oceanic | place: Arctic Ocean: Canada Basin | collected... | reverse complement strand
AAATATGTTTTTATCTACGTACGAGAACAAAATAGACAAAAAGGGAAGAGTGTCAGTGCCAGCTAACTTTAGATCACACCTTTCAAACTCGGGATATAATGGTATTATTTGCTACCCGTCTTTTAACAATCAATCTATTGAAGCATGTTCACAGGATAGAATTGAAAAACTTTCAACAAGTATAGACTCTTTGAGTCCTTTCGAAGAAAAAAGAGATTTTTTTGCAACATCAATTTTATCTGAAAGTATAAATTTACAATTTGATAGTGAGGGTAGAATTTCACTTTCTACAAAATTATTAAAACATGCAAAAATTAAAAACAGCATGTTGTTCGTTGGTCAAGGTCAAACATTTCAAATATGGGAACCAACAGCATTCGAAAAATTTAAGATAAATGCACGAAAAAAAGCAAATTTAAATCGAGCAAGTCTTAAATGGGAAAAACATTTTAATAACAATGAGGAGAAATAATAATGACAATTAACTTCAAATCACCAGAGATAAAAGAATTACAACCACGATTACTAGTTTTAGGAGTTGGAGGGGCAGGTGGAAATGCAATTAATGAAATGATTGATAATGGATTACAAGGAGTGGAATTTATTGCTGTAAATACAGATGCTCAAGATTTAAAGTTAAGCAAAGCAAAAGCAAGAATTCAAATTGGCTTAAATTTAACAAAAGGCTTAGGTGCTGGAGCAAAAATTGATATTGGTCAAGCAGCTGCAGATGAGTCTTTAAATGAAATTATTAATACTCTTCAAGGTGCAAATATGGTTTTTATCACAGCAGGAATGGGTGGTGGAACTGGTACTGGAGCAGCACATGTTATAGCAAGAGCTGCAAAAGAATTAAATATTTTAACAGTTGGTGTAGTAACACTTCCTTTTTTATATGAAGGTCCCTCAAGAATGAGAAGAGCCCAACAAGGACTTGAAGAGTTAAGAAAACATGTAGATACGATTATTGTAATACCAAATCAAAATTTATTTAAAATTGCAAATGAACAAACTACATTTAAAGAGTCTTTCAATCTTTCAAATAATGTTTTGATGCACGGAGTACAAAGCGTGACAGATTTAATGGTTAGACCTGGCATAATTAATTTAGACTTTGCTGATGTTGAAACTGTAATGGCTTCTATGGGAAAAGCAATGATGGGCACAGGTGAAGCTGAAGGGGAAGGAAGAGCTATGAAGGCTGCAGAGATGGCAATAAGTAATCCTTTAATAGACGACTATACTCTTAAAGGCGCAAAGGGATTATTGGTAAATATTACTGGTGGGGATGATCTTAAGTTATTTGAAGTTGATGAAGTAGTGAATAAAATAAGAGCAGAAGTAGATTCAGAAGCAGAAGTAATAATTGGAGCAATAACTGACGCAACGCTTGATGGTAAAATTAGAGTATCAATTGTTGCAACGTCGCTTGATGGACAACAGCCAGAAGGAAAATCTGTAATTAATATGGTTCATAGAATACAAAATAGAAATCCTGGATATTCTGATTTTGCTAACGTGGGATCACCACAATCATTTAATTTTTCACCAACAATGTCTGGTCCTATTTCACATGGAGCAAATGCATTAAAGTTAGAAAATGAGATAGTAGCTGAACCAAAGACAAGCACAGAATCGTCACAAATGGTGAGAGAACAAGCTATGAATACTCAAGAAACAGAACTAGAGAGCATTATTGAAAACAATCAAGTAGTTGACTATGAACAATCTTTTACTGAAGAGACTCTAAATGATATAGGTACAGTTGATGAGAGTAGTTCAATAGAAACAGAACAGAGATCTAATGGATTAGAAAATTTCAGTGTGGAAGAAAATTTGGAACCAGATTTATTTAGTTCTGAAAATGAAAGCACAGAATCTCAAGAGCTATTATCAGCAGAAATAAACAAAGATAGTTCTGATGATGATTTGGAAATTCCAGCATTTTTAAGAAGACAAAAAAATTAATGCTCTTCAAAAAAATAAATGATAGCTACCATTATACCGGATGAAAAAAGTCATTATCCGGTACTGCTAAATGAGTTAATTAGCATTATCACCCCTCAATATGGTGGCACATTTATTGACTGCACATTTGGTCAAGGGGGGTACACCAAGAAGATTTTAGATTTTCCCGAAACGAAAGTTATAGGCCTAGATAGAGATTCAGAAAGTTTAAAAAAAGCTGAAGAAATAAAAAAAAATTTTAAAGATAGATTCCTATTTAAAAATATCAAATTTAGTCAGCTTAGCAATCTAAAGCTCAAAAATGAAAAGGTAAAAGGAGTAATTTTTGATTTAGGTTATTCCTATACACAAATAAAAGACCCTAAAAAGGGTTTATCCTTTCAATCCACTGGAGTGCTTAATATGAAAATGGGTATTAATAATTTTTCTGCAAAAGAGGTAATTAATTTTTTAGAAGAAAAAGAACTTGAAAAAATATTTAAATATTTTGGAGAAGAAAAAGAAAGCAAAAGAATTGCACATAACATTGTAGAAGATAGAAGATCTCGAGAAATAACCACAGAAGAATTAGTAAGAATCATAGAGTCGTCAAAAAGAAAAAAAAATTATAGAACTCATAGTGCAACAAAAATTTTTCAAGCATTAAGAATATTTGTAAATAAAGAAATTAGTGAATTAATTTATGGGCTCATTAATGCAGCAAAAATTGTCAAAAAAGATGGCATAATTGCAGTTGTTACATTTCATTCAATTGAGGATAAGATTGTGAAATATTTTTTTAAAAGTTTGTCAGAAAGTAAAAGTATTTCACGATATATGCCAAAGGGTGATGAGGAAATTAATTTGTTTAAATTAATTAATAAAAAACCAATAACTCCATCAGAAAAAGAAACTAACGATAACCCTCCATCTAGATCAGCAAAATTAAGATACGTAATAAAAAAAGAAGATTTTTATGATTTTGAGACAGATATTTTAGAAAAGTTTAATAATCTTATTGAAGTTGAAAATTTTTCAAAAAAATTATGAAAAAAATCTCATTAGCATCTATTCTGATATTAATACTAGTTACATCATTAGTAAAAAATTCAACAAAAAAAATTGAAGATAAAATTTTTACAATAAATGAAAATATTAGATCATTAAAAATAGAATTTGAAGATGAGAAGTTAGAGTATAACTATTTAAGCTCTCCAAAAAAATTAACTCAATATCAGTCTAAATATTTTGAAAACGCCCTATTACAGATTGATATTATGAAAGTTAAAAAGATAGTTGTAGAAGAGGATTATTTAAAAGTAACTGATTTTAAAGAGAAGCTTCAAGTTGATGAATAAAAAAGATAATGAAAATATAACTTTAGAGGAATATGAAAACAAATTTTCATATAAAAAGAATAAATCAAATTTAAATATTGAGTTTAACAGAGTAGCTTTTATTTTCTTTGTTTTTTTAGTAATCTCAACGATCTACTCAATACAACTTTTACATCTTGGTTCATTAAAATTAAATAATGAAAAAAAAAAAAGTATGTTTCATAAAAAAAATTATAGAGCTGATATCATTGATAGAAATGGAAATTATATAGCCAAAACAATAAGCACAATTGATGTTGGAATCAAACCAAAAGAAGTAATTGATAAAAAACATTTATTATTAATGTTGAATTATATCTATGAAAATAGAAATTTTTCTAAGATTGAAAAAAGATTAAATGAAAATAAGTTTTTTTATTTAGAAAAAAATATTAATCCAAAAAGATATGAAGAGCTTATGTTGTTAGGAGATAAATCAATAAAATCAGAGGAAAGTTTAATAAGGCTGTATCCACAAGATAATCTATTTAGTCATGTTATTGGACAAATAGATAATGATAACAATGGCATTTCTGGGATAGAAAAATCTTTTGATATTGAGTTAAAAAAAATAAAAGAATCCCTCAAATTAACATTGGACACGGATATCCAGTTTTTAATAAGAAAAGAATTAGTGAAATTTCAAGAGATATTTAAAAGTAAAGGAAGTGCAGCTATTTTAATGGACGTAAATAACGGTGAAATATTTTCAATGGTTTCTTTACCTGATTTTAATCTTAACAAGAGAGCAACAATTAAAGATGTAAATTATATTAACAGAATAACAAAAGGGACTTATGAATTAGGTTCAGTTTTTAAGACTTTTACAATTGCTGCTGGTATAAATGAAGAAATTATAGAACCAGATACAGAATTTTTAAACTCAAAAAAATTTATTCGTTGTGGAAGCCGTCATAAAATTCGAGAATATGATGAAGATATGCCATCAGACTTAACAGTGGAGCAAATTTTAATAAGATCAGGAAATGTAGGCTCAGTAAGAATTATAAAAAAAATAGGAGTGGAAAAGCATAAATCATTTTTAAAGACCATTGGTATTTTGGATAAAATAGATTTTGATATTGAAGAAGTTGGAAAACCTCAAAAAATTAATTGGAACGAAGGATGTAAACTAGAAACTATTTCATTTGGACATGGGATTACAACTACAATTTTACAATTAGCTAAAGGTTATTCAATTATTAGCAATGGAGGTTATGATATTAAGCCAACAATAATAAAAAAAAAAATAGATAAAAAACACAAGAGAGTAAAAATTTTGAAAAATGATGTTTCAAAAAAAATAAGTCCTATCTTGAGAAAAATTGTTTCAACTAAGGAAGGAACTGCAAAACAGGCAAATGTTGCTGGGTATCATGTAGGAGGTAAAACTGGAACTGCTCAACAATCAATTGATAAAAAATATTCTAAAACAAAAATCAATACTTTTGCATCAATTTTCCCTACAGAAAATCCTAAGTACGCTTTAGTTGTAATGATAGAATCACCGAAGCTAGCAAGTGAATATGTCTATAAGTATAGAAATAAAGAAGGATCATATACGGGTACTCCTTATAATACGGCAGGGTGGACATCAGTTGAAGTAGCAGGCAAAATCATTGAGAAAATTGGGCCTATTTTAGCCACAAAATATATGGAAAATTAATTCACATATGTTGATCGGTAACTTTTTTACTAAAGTAAATACAAAATATAAAAGACATTATTTTTCAGGACTTAGTTTTAATAGTTTAACCTGCAAAAAAAATAATATTTTTTTTGCAATCAAGGGAAACGAAGTAGATGGAAATAGATTTATAGAAGAAGCTTTGAAAAAAGGAGCAAAAACGATTATTTCAAATCGTAAATTTGAAGGTATAAAAAAAAATATACTTTACTTAAGATCCAAAAATATAAGAAAGTTATTATCAGAGACAGCATATAAAATTTATAAAAATAAACCAAAAAACTTAATTGCTGTAACAGGAACAAATGGTAAATCATCAATTGCTGATTTTTATTTTCAAATATTAAAATTAAATAATAAAAAAGTAGCATCCATTGGAACGTTGGGTGTTCAAACAAGCTCCTATAAAAAAAAAATTTCAACTACAACTCTAAATGCAATTGAATTAGGGTATTATTTAAAAAAACTCAAAAAAGAAAAAATTAACAATGTAATACTAGAGGCATCTAGTCATGGGCTTAGACAACATAGATTAGATGGATTAGAATTTAAAATAGGAATTTTTACCAATTTATCTCATGATCACTTGGATTATCATAGAACTTTAAATGAATACCTTAAATCAAAATTATATTTATTTGAAAAATTATTAAAAAAAAAATCAACTATCATTACTGATATCGAGATACCAGAATATAAAAAAATTAAGAGTATAGCTTTGAGAAAAAAGTTGAATGTTAAAACAATATCTAACAAGAAGAGTAATTTAAATGTAATCTCACATAAATACTTTCAAGATAAACAATTAATAGAAATAAAGTATAAAAATAAAATTTATCAATTTCAAACAAGTTTAATTGGAAAAATCCAAATAAAAAACATTTTAATGGCTATGCTTGCAGCAGAAAAAAGTGGGTTAAATTTTAAGGAGATAGTTAATGTAATTAAAAAAATAAAACCAGCAACTGGAAGATTAGAACAAATTGGAAATATAAAAAATAACTCTAAAGTAATATTAGATTACGCACACACACCAGATGCTCTAAAAATATCTATACAAAGCTTAAAAGAACAATTCAAAGATAAAAAGATTTCAATTGTTTTTGGTTGTGGAGGAAATAGAGATCAATCAAAGAGGTCAATGATGGGTAAAATCGCAAATTATTATTGTGATAAGATTTATTTAACAGATGACAATCCTAGAGAAGAAAGTCCTAAAAAAATAAGACTAGCAATTAAAAACAAGATTTCTAAATCAAAAATTTATGAGATACCCGATAGAGCAAAGGCAATTAAAAAAGCAATATTTGATTTAAAAATTGGAAATGTATTGATTGTAGCAGGCAAGGGGCATGAAAATACTCAAGATTATGGAGTAAGTAAAAAACTATTCTCTGACACAAAAGAGATATTAAAGAATATAAAAATAAAAAATAAAGATTTGTCTAATGATATAAAATTAAATATTTTAAAAGAAATAATTGGATCAAGCAAGATTTCATTAAAAAGAAAAATTAACAATGCTTCAATTAATTCAAAAGAAATTAAAAAAAATGATATTTTTTTTGCAATTAAAGGAAAGAATAAGGATGGTAATTTATTTATAAAAGAAGCCTTTAAAAGAGGTGCGTCTTTAGCGATCGTAAATAAATCAAAAAAAGAATCTAAACAAATTAAAGTAAAAGATACTTTAAAATTCTTAACAAGAGCGTCTTCACTATTAAGACAAAACTCCCAAAGTAAAATTATAGCTATTACAGGAAGTTGTGGGAAGACTTCGCTGAAAGAATTACTTGGAAAAACTCTTAATAAGATTTCTAAGGCGACTTATTCTCCAAAATCATTTAATAATAAGTTTGGTGTCCCTCTAAGTTTATTTAATTTAAAACAAAATGATGACTATGGTGTCTTTGAAATTGGAATGGATAAAAAAGGAGAAATAGATAATTTATCAAAAATTATAGAGCCAGATGTGGGTGTTATTACAAACATTTCTTTTGCACACGCTAAAAACTTTAAAAATATTAAAGCAATTGCACTAGCAAAATCTGAGATTATTAAAAATATAAAGAATGGTGGTAGTCTTGTTTTAAATGCAGATGATAAATTCTATAATTTTCATAAAAAAATTGCACGACAAAGAAAACTTAAAATCTACTCTTTTAGTGTCAAAAAAAAAAGTTCTATAATTAATTTACTCTCTATCAAAAAAGAGAGACTAAAATACAAAATTGTTATAAAAATAAATAATAAAAAAAAATACTTTTATGTTAATTATAATTTTGAAAACCATATAAAAAACTTACTTGCAACACTTTCAGTCATATCTATTTTTAAAAATATTTTTGAGTTAGATAAAAATATTTTTTGTGATCATAAAATTCTAGACGGACGTGGTGATATTTCTAAAGTAAAAATACTTGATAAATCTTTTTACCTTATAGACGAAAGCTACAATTCAAATCCACTCTCATTAAGAACGGCTTTAAAAAGTTTTGACATGATGAAAATAAATAATTCAAAAAAACATTTATTACTTGGAGATATGTTAGAACTGGGAAGTCACTCAAGAAAATTACACAAAGCTATTAGCAAAAATATAAATGATACATCTATTACAAATGTTAACGTTATTGGAAAATATATGCAAGGTGCTTACAAAAATCTAAATAAAAGTAAAAAAGGTTTAATTTTAAAAAAAAAAATACAAATAATTGATTTGATTAAAAATGATATAAATAATAATGATTATTTAATGATTAAAGGTTCAAATTCTACGGGACTTAATGAACTAACAAATATGTTAAAAATGGGAAAAATCAATGCTTTATAGCTTAATTTTGCAGTTTATAGATCAATTTACATTCCTAAATGTTTTTAAATATCTTACTGTTAGAACAGGTTTAGCCATGTTTACATCTATGGCAGTAGTTTTACTGGTGGGTACCCCATTTATTAATTTTTTTTCTGCTCGTCAAATTTTGAATCCTATAAGAGAGGACGGTCCAACTGATCACATTATAAAAAAGATAGGCACTCCTACTATGGGTGGAGTATTGATACTTTTAGGATTGTTTTCTGGAATTTTATTGTGGGGAGATTTATCAAATAATTACATTTGGTTTTTACTATTTATAGTTACTTCATTTGGTTTGCTTGGAGCGTATGATGACTATAAGAAAATTAAATTTAAAAACTCATCTGGTATTTCGTTTAGATTTAAAATTATTACGCAAATTTTGATTGCAGTGATAGGTATACTAATATTAAGACATTTTTCACAAAATGATGAATTAACAAATTTATATTTTCCTTTTTTTAAAGATTTGATAATAAATCTTGGCTGGTTTTTTATACCATTTTCAGTATTCATAATTGTAGGATCATCGAATGCAGTAAATTTAACTGATGGACTGGACGGCTTAGCAACCGTTCCTGTTATACTGGTTGCAGGGTGTTTTGCTTTTATTAGTTACGTAACAGGAAATATAGTTTTCTCCGTATATTTACAAATACCTTATATTGAAGGGATGGGAGAAGCTTCTGTTTTTTGCGGATCAATCATTGGAGCGTGTTTAGGTTTTTTATGGTTTAATGCGCCACCAGCAAAAATATTTATGGGAGACACGGGATCTTTAGCACTAGGAGGATCACTTGGAGCGGTTGGAATAATCACAAAACATGAGATTGTTTTAGCAATAACTGGAGGCTTATTTGTTTTAGAAGCAGTATCAGTTATAGTTCAGGTATTATCGTTTAAGTTAACAGGGAAAAGGGTCTTTAGAATGGCACCTATTCATCACCATTTTGAAAAAAAAGGTTGGGCTGAATCAACAATAGTAATTCGGTTTTGGATTATTTCAATAATTCTCGCAATGATAGGATTAGCCACATTAAAATTACGATAATGCCAGATAGTAGAAATATTTTTTACAAAAAAAAAATTTTAATTTATGGACTTGGTAAAAGTGGCTTGTCTGCTTTTAAGTTTTTAAAAAAACACAATGAAATCTATCTCTATGATGACAAAAAAAGTAATAATAAAAGTGTATTAATAAAAAAAAAAAAAATAAATTATAAAGAAATAATCCAAAAAAATATTGACTATATAATAATTAGTCCTGGAATTAATATTGATAAATGCCATCTTAGCAAGTTTTTAAAAAAGAATTTAAAAAAAATTAATACCGATTTAGATGTTTTTTTTAGCGTGTACAGCAACAATAAGAGCATAACTATTACTGGCACAAATGGAAAATCAACTACTGCTAAAATCATACATGAAGTTCTTAAACAGCAAAAATTTGATGTTAGACTAGTAGGGAATATAGGAAACCCTATTCTACTAGAGAAAAATATAACAAAAAAGACTGTTTTTGTAATTGAGGCATCTTCTTATCAGTTAGATTATAGCAAAATCTTGAGATCAAATATTGTAGCCATATTAAATATTTCACCTGATCATTTAGAGAGACATAAAACTTTAAAAAATTACATTAGGGCAAAGTTTAGCTTGATAAAAAGACAAGCAAAAAAAGATTATGCAATTTTAAATACAAATAATGTTTACATAAAACAACAAACATTAACGAAAAATTTTATACCAAAAATAATTAAGATCAATAAGCAAATCAATCCTACAGTTATGAAAAAAATATATAATCCATACTTTATGACAATAGCAAATAAAGAAAATTTATCATTTGTTATTGAGATAGCAAAAATATTTAAAATTAAAAAAGAAAATTTATTAAAAGCTTTAAATAAATTTAATGGTTTGAAATATAGGCAGCAAATAATTTTTAAATCCAAAGATTTAACTATTATTAATGATTCAAAAGCCACTAGCTTTTCATCATCAGTAAGTATTTTAAGATCAATGTCTAATGTTTCTTGGATAGTAGGAGGATTAGCAAAAAAAGGAGATAAATTTTTATTGCCTAAAAATAATATTAAAAATTTTAAAGCATATATTTTTGGTAAAAATAAGAATCCTTTTGTAAGAGAGTTAAAAGACATAATGAGATACGAGACTTTTACAAATTTAAAACTTTTAATTAAAAAAGTTTTTTTAGACATAAAAAATGATAAAAATCAAAATCATAAAACTATTCTTTTTAGTCCAGCTGCTGCTTCTTTTGATAACTTTAATAATTTTGAAGAGAGAGGAAAATATTTCAATAACCTTATTAAAAAATTTAACAATGTTAAATGATAATTTAATTTATAAATTTTATTATGGGTGGTGGAAAAATATTGATAAAGTAATCTTTTTGCTAATAGTGTTCTTATTTAGTTTGGGTTTATTTTTTTCATTAGCATCAACTTCTTTAATTGCATCTGATAGATTAGAAACTAATAGTTATTTTTTCTTCTTTAAACATTTGGCATATGTTTTTATTGGTATAATTATCTTAATATTTTTTTCATCTCTAAGTAAAAAAAATCTTTTTAGACTTTCAATCATTTTATTTTTTGTTTCGTTATTTTTTTTATTTTTAGTTCCAATTATTGGTATAGAAGTTAAAGGAGCTAAACGATGGCTTGATTTAATTTTTTTACCAAGATTTCAACCAATAGAACTTGTCAAACCTTTTACAATAATTTTTCTTGCTACGATTTTAAGCAGTGAAAAAAATGTTCATGTTTATTTTAAATACTGTTTAAGTTTTTTTGCAATAGTTCCAGCATCTTTCTTATTAATGATGCAGCCTGATATTGGACAAACACTTCTTATTTTTTTATCCTGGATAACCTTAGTCTTTATTTCAGGCATAAGTTTATCAGTATTTTTTACTTTTTTTGGTATTACACTAGTATCTCTAGTTTATATGGTCTTCAGTATTGCTAAATTCGAATATATAAGAAATAGAATTTTCTCCTTTTTTAACCCAGATACGGGCACACATAATTCTCAAGTAGCAAAGTCTGTTGATGGAATTTCAAGTGGCGGTTTTTTTGGAAAAGGCATCGGTGAGGGAACATTAAAATATAAAGGTTCGGAAACACATACTGATTTCATAATTTCAGTAATATCTGAGGAATTTGGTGTTGTTATAATTATTTTAATATTAGTAATATTTTTATTTTTTATCTATAGCGTATTTAAAAAAGTATATTTAGAAGAAAATGAAAAAATTAAATTGGTTCTAGTAGGGTCTATTACTTTAATTGTTACCCAAGCCTTAATCCATGTAGGTGTTAATATAAGATTATTCCCAACAACAGGAATGACATTGCCATTTTTAAGTTATGGTGGCTCATCAATTTTAGGTGTGTCTATTCTTTCTGGTATAATTTTAAATTTAACTAGGAGAAAAGTTAATTAATATGAAAAATATTCTTATTAGCACAGGAGGTTCTGGTGGACATGTGGTTCCTGCAACTGTCTTTTGCGAACACTTACAAGACAGATTTAATATTTCTATGACATCAGATGATAGAGGAGTTCAATTTTTAGATAAAAGTAAATATAATGTAAAAATTATTAATGTACCTAGAATATCAAAAAATATTTTCTTATTACCTTTTCAAATGCTTTCATTATTACATTTAATTTTTAAATCACTCTTTTTGTTAAAAAGAAAAAAAATTGAAATTTTAATATCTACAGGTGGCTATATGTCTTTACCTTTGTGTATAGCATCTAGAATTCTTAATCTAAAATTATTTTTATTTGAACCAAATATGATTATAGGAAGATCAAATAAACTTTTTATTAATTCTTGTGATAAAATTTTTTGTTATTCCAACAAAATTAAAAACTTTCCGAAAAAATTAACAAATAAAATTTCATTAATTCCTGCACTTTTAAGAAAAGAATTTTATAACTCTAAAATAGACATAGGTTTAAGTGAAGAAATTAATTTATTAATAATAGGTGGAAGTCAGGGCGCAAAATTATTTGATACGGCAATTAATGAATCAATAATAAAACTTTCAAAAAAATATAAATTAAAAATTTTTCAACAAACTAGTTTTAAAAATTTTAGTCATTTAAAAAATTTTTATTTAAAAAATAATATTGAAAATCAGTTATTTGATTTTAATGAAGATATTTCTGATTTTATGAGTAAGGCGAATATATGTATATCAAGAGCTGGTGCTTCAACATTAGCAGAATTAGTTTTTTTAAACCTACCACACATCGCTATACCGTTACCTAGTGCTAAAGACAATCATCAGTTTGAAAATGCATTTTTCTATCAACAGCTTGGTTGTAATTGGCTTTTAAATCAAAATGAAATTGGCAACGATAACTTACTGGATATACTAATAAATATTATTGAAAATAAAGAAGAATATCTTGAAAAAAAAAAAAATATGAAAAATTTTAGCTGTCAAAATATATGGAATAATATAAATCAAAAAATTATAACTACTATTAATGAAAATTGAATTAGCAAAAACTGAGGTTATACATTTTGTTGGCATAGGTGGAATTGGCATGAGTGGCCTCTCATTAATAATGAAAGGAATGGGTTTTAATGTTCAGGGTAGTGATATTTCTAATAATAAAAACATTGACCGATTAAAAAAAAATAAAATTAAAATTTCAATTACGCATTCGAGAAAAAATATACAAAGAGCAACTATATTGGTTATTTCTTCTGCAATAAAAAAAGATAACCCAGAACTTCTTGAGGCTAGAAGAAAAAGTCTACCTATTTATAAGAGAGGTGAAATGTTGGCACATATAGTTTCTTTAACTAAAAATATTGTAGTAACAGGATCACATGGCAAAACAACAACAACATCCTTATTGGCTGCAATATTTTCCAAAACAAAATTAGATCCCACAATTATAAACGGTGGAGTGCTTAATTCATTTAATAATTCAGCAAAGCTTGGAAAGAGTGATTGGTGTATATTGGAAGCTGACGAATCAGATGGTAGTTTTATACATGTTCCTCCAACGTATTCCATTGTTACGAATATAGATAGGGAGCACATGGATTTTTATAAATCTATAAATGATATAAAAAATTTATTTGTAAAGTTTATTAATAAAGTTCCATCATTTGGAAAGTCGTTTATTTGCATTGATGATAAAAACAATATTAACTTATTGAAGAAACTTAAGGTTAAAAATTATTATACGTATGGAACAAATCTAAAATCTCAATTTTTTATTAAAAATATAAGACAGGTAAAAGAATTTTCACAATATGATCTATCAATTAAATTACCTGGTAAAAAAAATATATTAATTAATAAAATTAAAATTCCTCTTCTAGGAATTCATAATATTAGAAACTCAACTGCAGCAGTTGCTGTCGCTTCAACAATCGGAATATCTAAAGCAATTATTAAAAAAGGTTTAAAAGAATTTAAAGGTGTACAAAGAAGGTTTAATAAAATATTCACATATCGTGAAGCTAGTTTTTATGATGATTATGCTCACCATCCCACAGAAATTAAAGAAGTTTTGAATGGAGTGAGAGCTGCTTATAAAGAAGAGAAAATAACATGTGTGTTTCAACCACATAGAATATCACGATTAAAAGATCTTAAAAAAGAATTTAGTTTATCATTTAAGAAGGCCGATACTGTAATTTTGTGTCCTGCATACACAGCAGGAGAAAGAATGAAATTAGGGTTTGATTATAACAATTTTGCTAAAGATATTATAAAAAATTCACAAGTCAGATTATTTCTGGTTAATGACCAGTATCAAATAGCTAAATTTGTCAAAAGTAATATTTATGGAAAACAAATAGTTATTGGAATGGGTGCTGGCACTATTTCTGCTTGGATGAGAGAATTACCGAGGTTAATATAATGATAATTGAAGAAATTAAAAAATTCTCTAACGAAATTGATAGTAAATTTTATTATGATTACGATCTAAAAAAAAGTAATTGGTTTAATATTGGTGGTAAAACTAAAATTTTCTTTAAACCAGAATCTCTATCAGATTTAGCTTTGTTCTTAAAAAAGTTTGGCACAAAAGAAAAAATTTATATTTTAGGCGCTGGCTCAAACACCCTTATCAGTGATAATATGTTTGATGGAATAGTTGTTAAGCTAGGAAAGAATTTTTCTAATATTTCATTATTACCTAACAATATTATTGTAGCAGGCAGTTCTTGCACAGACAAAAAGTTATCTGAATTTGCTTTAAATAACGAGATAGGAGGCCTTGAATTTTTAGCCTGCATACCTGGGACAGTAGGTGGTGGTTTAAAAATGAATGCTGGCTGCTTTAACAGAGAGATTAAAGATATTATCGTTTCCATCCAAGCAATTGATAGACAGGGGAAGGTTGTAACAATCCCCGCAGATAAAGTATTATTCGAATATCGGAATAACGATTTACCTGAAGATTTATTTTTTTTAAGTGCATCATTTAAAGGAGAAAAAAATAATAAAAAAACAATTGAACAAAAAATTATAGAATTAAAAAGTAGAAAAGAAAGTACACAACCTACTAAAATTAAAACAAGTGGAAGCACTTTTAAGAATCCTGTTCATCAAACTAGTAAGAAAGTTTGGGAACTTATCAAAGAGTCGGTGCCACTTGATATAAGCTTTGGTGATGCATGTATTTCTAATAAACATTGTAATTTTTTTGTAAATAAAAATAATGCTAGTTTTAATGATATGATTAAATTGATAGAATTTGTTAGACATAGTGTTGAGAAAAAAACTGGTATTAAATTAGAAAAAGAAATCAAGATCTTAGAGTAGCTATGAAAAAAAAAATTTTAGTTCTTTGTGGTGGAACTTCAAAAGAAAGGTTAATAAGCCTGGAAACTGGAAAAGAAGTAGCAAAAGAACTAAAAAAAAATAAATATAGAGTTATTGTTTGTGAACCGGATAGTGTTTTGTTAGAAAGAATTAAATCTTTTAAGCCCAACATAATATTTAATGCGTTGCATGGTCAATTTGGAGAAGATGGTTACATTCAAACAATATTAGAAGCTCAAAAAATTCCCTACACTCATTCTGGTGTAATAGCATCTTCTATAGCCATGGACAAAGAAATATCAAAAAAAATTTTTTTAAAAAATAAAATACTAACACCAAAATATATTAAGTTTATTTATAAGGATGATGAAAAAAATATTATTAAAAGAATTGAAAAAAAATTAAAATTCCCAGTTGTTATTAAGCCCATAAATGAAGGCTCTAGTGTGCACGTTTATATTTGTGATAAAAGAAATATAATCCAAAATTTAAAATTATTGAATATTTATAAAGAAATCTTAATTGAAGAGTTTATTTCTGGAAGAGAAATTCAGGTAGCAATAATGGGTAATAAAAAATTAGGCATTATTGAATTAAAACCAAAAAGAAAATTTTATGACTATGAAGCAAAATATAATCCAAAAGCTAACACGCAGCATATAATACCAGTTAATTTAGTTGAAGATGATTTAAAAAAAATTACTAATATTGCCCTAAGAGCACATAATGTTATTGGATGTAAAGGTATCACACGCTCTGATTTTAAATTTTGCGAAGGAAAATTTTATTTATTAGAAATAAATACACAACCAGGCATGACTAAATTATCATTAGTTCCAGAGATAGCTAGATTTGAAGGTATAAGTTTTATAAAGTTAATTGAATGGATTTTAAAAGATGCATCAATCAATAGATAAAAAAAACAAGATAGCAATATATTTGATATTTTTATTTATATTAAGCACAACAAGTAACAAAAATATGAATAAGCCAAAACTTTTTTCTACTATGATTAATAAGATCAATGTAGAGGGGTTATCAAATAAGAATAATTTACAAATAGTAAGCAATCTTAACAACATATTTTATAAAAATATTTTTTTTATTAATAAAAAAGAAATTAATCAAATAATTTCTAACAATAATATTATTGAAGAATATAGTATTCAAAAAATTTACCCTTCAAAACTAAACATAGACATTAAACCAACAAAATTTATTGCAAAAATTTACAGTAATAATGAATTGTTAGTGGGATCTAATGGCAAATTAATAAGAAGTGAAACAAATGATGAAATCTTACCTGAAATAAATGGGAAATTTAATGTTAAAGAATTTTTAAAGTTTAAAAAAAGCATTGATCAATCTAAGTTTAATTTCATAGAATTTAAATCTATATTTTTTCACCCTTTGAATAGGTGGGATATTTTAACGACCAATGATATTCTAATTAAACTACCAAAAGATAATCTATTAAAATCTCTAAAACTTGCTCACAAAATTATTGATGATAATCAATTCGAAGATAAAAAAATTATTGATCTCAGACTAGCCAACTACATAATTATAAGATAATGGATAGTAAAAATTTTCAAGTATATTTTGATTGTGGCTCATCTAAAATAAGAGCAGGTGTATTTAATAAAGACAAAACAAAAGAAATTTTTTATGAAGAGAGCAAGTTTTTTTCTAATCATTCAAATATAGTTTTTGAAATTCAAAAGATTATCTCTTCTTTAGAAAAAAAAACTAATGAATATGTAGATGATGTTACCTTGATGATGGATAGTTCCAAAACACTATCTATTGGTTTTTCAATATCCAAAAAATTAGATGGCTTAAAATTGAAACACGAAGATATTAGATTTTTGATACAAGACGCTAAACAACAAATTTTGAAATCTTATACAGATCAAAATATTACTCACATTGTTATTAAAAATTATAAAATTGACAATGTTGACTATACTTTTTTACCGCACAATATAAAATGTAATTTAATATCTTTAGATATTTTTTTTATTTGTCTGCCCAAAGAAACCACAGAGTATTTTAAAAATATTTTTTTTGAATTAGATATTTCAATTAACCAAATTTTTTGTACAAGTTATGCAAAATCTATAAATTATAAAGAGCATCTTTCTGCTGAGGAAAATGTGGCTTTTATTGATGTGGGATTTAACAAGACATCTGTAACTTGTTATTTCAATAATGAAATTAGTTTTTTTGATATTTTGCCGATTGGAGCAAATCACATTACAAAAGATATTTCAAAGATTTTAGTGATTAATTTAGAGCAAGCAGAAAATATAAAACTGTACTTTGATACAGATCAAAACCTTTTAAAAGAAAAAAAATTTTCATCTGATTTAGTGCAACAAATAATATTTGCAAGAACGGAAGAAATATTAGAATTGTGTAGCAAGTCTATCAAAGTAAATTTGAATTTGGCTGAATTAAGTCAATTTAAAATGGTTTTTATGGGTGAGGGTTCAAAAATACTTGATAAAAAATTTAAAGAAAAAATTTCTTTTTCTAAGAGTATAGATTTTTTAGAGGAAACCACTGAAGACATTTGCCAATCTGGACTTAAATTAACAGAAGATCCAAATAAACAAGAAGTTGTAGTAATACCAAAAAAACTCATAAAACAGGGTTTTTTTGAAAAACTTTTTCATTTTTTTAAATAAAATTAGTATTTTCCTGTAACATTTCTTGTTTTTCTTAATTTAGCTCAAGAATTTATAAGTTTTTAATGTCTGTTTTAAATCAAAAAACAATTAAAAAAAATATAGACCTTCATGGTATTGGTTTGCATAGTGGTTTAGAGGTAAATTTGACTATTAAACCTGCGGAGCCAAATACTGGAATAATATTTAAAAGAACCGACGTGAAGTTAAATAATATTATAATTCCTAATATTTTTAATGTTAGCAGTGCTGTTTTTTGTACAACCATATCAAATGAATATGGAATAAGTATTTCAACAATAGAGCATCTGATGGGTGCGTTATACGGAGTGGGCATTGATAATGTAATGATTGAAATTGATAATCAGGAAGTACCAATTTTAGATGGATCAGCAAAGTTATTTGTTGAAGCAATATTTAAAGCAGGAATTAAAAGCAGCGATGCACCTATAAAAGTAATTAAAATCGAAAATAAAATAGAATTAAGAGATGGAAAAAAATCTATTTCAATTGAACCAAGTAAAATTAGTTTAGATATAGATTTTGAGCTTAAGTATGAAAATGATTTTATAGGTACTCAGCGAAATTCAGTTAAAGTGTACGAATCAGATTTAACAGATATTTATAACTCTAGAACCTTTTGTCTTTTTGAGGACATAGAAAAGTTAAAAAATATGGGTTTGGCAAAGGGAGGGAATCTTGATAACGCTGTCGTTGTTAAGGGAAATCAAGTTTTAAACGAAGAAGGCATAAGAAATAAAAAAGAATTTGTAAATCATAAAATCCTAGATTGTATGGGTGACCTATATTTGGCTGGTTATAAAATTATTGGAAAAATAGTTTGCTCCCAAGGAGGACATAAACTAACTAATCAATTGCTTAGAAAAGTTTTTATAAATAAAGAGAATTTTTCATTATTAGAAATCAAAGAAAAAAATCTACCTCATGTTTTTATTAATAAAAATCATTTAAAATCTATCGCATAATTTTTTTTACTGTATAAGTAGGTATTAATAAAAAAGTAAATGAAATTTCTATTTAAATTATCAATATTGTTATTAATCATCATTTTGAACTCTTGTTCAAATAATGAAAAAGATGTTTCTGTAATCAAAGAAATAGATCAAGAAGATGAAATGATATCAGTCTACAAAGAAGGTATGAAAAACCTTGATGAGGGCGATGCATTTTATGCAGCAAAAAAATTTTTAGAAGCAGAATTATTGTATCCGCAATCAGATTGGGCCCCGAAATCAGCCCTGATGTCTGCTTATTCTTATTACATTCAAGATTATTATATTGAAGCAATATTTAATTTAGAAAGATTCATAAAAACATATCCAAAAGATAGCAGGATGGATTATGCTCATTATTTACTTGGAATGTGCTATTATGAAAATATTGAAGGTGAGAAGAAAGACCTCCAACCATTAATTACTGCAAAAAAAGAATTTAATTTTGTAATTGATAATTATCCAGATACAGATTTTGCCTTAGACGCAAAATCTAAAATTGGTTTAATAAACGACGTATTAGCTTCAAAAGAAACTTATATTGGCAGGCATTATATAAAAAAAGAAAAATGGATTCCTGCAATTAATAGATTTAAAAAAATTTTAGAAGACTACGACACAACAATTTATTCTGAAGAAGCAATTCATAGATTAGTTGAAATCCATTATAAAATTGGGCTTAATGAAGAAGCCAAAAAATATGCTACTCTTTTAGGTTATAATTACCTTTCGAGTGAATGGTATAAAAAATCATATAAAATTTTTAATAAAGATTATGAAACTCAAGAAATTAAAAAAGAAAAAAGAAGTATGATAGAAAAATTTAAGAAACTTTTTTAAATGAAATGAATAAAGGTTTAATCAGCAAAGATTATTTAATAAAAATTAAATTATTACAAAAATATAATCAACATTATTACGATAAAGATAAACCGATTATAACAGATCAAGAGTATGACTATTTAAAAAAAGAGGTGATTGATTTAGAAAAAAAATTTAAATTTCTAAAAAATAGTCAATCCCCGAGTCTAGTTATTGGATTCAAGCCATCTAAAAACTTTAAAAAAGTAAAACATAAAGTTGCAATGCTTTCATTGGGTAATGCATTCAATGAAGAAGATTTAAAAACTTTTGAAAAAAAAATATTAAGTTTTTTAAGTATAGAAAATGAAAATAATATTGAATACAGTGCGGAACCTAAGATAGATGGTATTTCAGCATCTTTAATTTATGTAAAAGGAAAATTTTTAAAAGGGTTATCAAGAGGGGATGGTAAAGAGGGGGAAGATATAACTGATAACCTAAAGACAATAAAAGATATACCCATTGAGATAAATACAAAAAATTTTCCTAATGAAATTGATATACGTGGTGAAGTTTTTATTGAAAATAATGATTTTAAGAAAATAAGTGAAAAATTTGCAAATCCACGAAATGCAGCATCTGGATCTTTACGGCAAAAAGATTCATCAATTACAAGTAAGATTCCACTTAGATTTATTGCATACACATATGGTTATGCAGAAAACATGGATATCAAGTATCAAATAGATTTTTTAGATAATTTAAAAAAGTGGGGTTTTAAAATAAATCCATACAACAAGAAAATTAAGAGTATTAAAGATTTAATTTTGAATCATCGATACTTAGAAGAAAAAAGAAAAGAGATACCGTTCGATATTGATGGTGTTGTATATAAAGTAAACAGTTTTGATCTTCAAAAAAGATTAGGTTTTGCAGCAAATGCACCCAGATGGGCTATAGCACACAAATTCTCTGCTAATAGCAGTATATCTGAAATATTAAATATTGAAATTCAAGTGGGGAGAACAGGAGCTCTTACACCTGTAGCAAAAATTAGACCTGTAAATATCGGGGGAGTTATGGTTTCTAATGCAACGTTACATAATGAGGATGAGATAATTAGAAAAGATGTAAGAATAGGAGATACAGTTATAATAGAAAGAGCTGGCGATGTAATTCCACATGTTATTTCAGTCGATATAAAAAAAAGAAGTAAAAATTCAAAAATGTTTGTGTTTCCAGTTGAGTGTCCATCGTGTGGCGGTAAGACAGTTAAAGACTATAACCAAACTAAAAAAAAAAAAGATTCTGTAAGAAGATGTATAAGTGAAGGATACAAATGTGAAAAAGTTGCTATAGAAAAACTAAAACATTTTGTTTCTAAGGAAGCATTCAACATAGATGGATTAGGTAAGAAAATTATAGAAAATTTTTGGAACTTAAGAATAATTAGACTCCCTCAAGATATTTTTAATCTTAATTATAATAAAATAGAAAAATTAGAAGGTTGGGGAAAATTATCAGTCTCTAATCTAAAATTTTCAATAGAACAGAAAAAACAAATTTCACTTGAAAGGTTCATATATGCATTAGGCATTAGACATATAGGGCAAGAGAATGCAAAACTTATAGGAAGACACTTGAAGTCTTCAACAAATTTTTTAAAATTATCTAAAGATAATCATATAGATAGTTTATTAAATATTGATGGAATTGGAGAAACACAAATTAATTCAATCAAAATTTTTTTCTTAAATAATAAAAATCTAGTTGTTTTATCTGAATTAAATAAAAACCTTACTATTTCCAATGTTGAATCTACAGATAAAGAAGGTTTATTAAAAAATAAAACATTTATGCTTACAGGTAAATTGAATGGAGTTAGTAGAGCTGAGGCCAAATTTTTAATTGAACAAAACTCAGGTAAAATAATCAACAATGTTAATAAAAAACTAGATTATTTAATTATTGGAGAAAATCCGACTAATAAAAAAGTTAATTTAGCTAATGATTTAAATATTGAAGTTATAAACCAGCAAGAGTGGATGAAAATGTTAAATAAGACTAGCTAACCATTTCCTCTCATTCAAATTTAAAAACTTAGAATATGTTGAGTAAATTTTTAAATGATATTTAAATAAATAATCTTTTTCATTTTTAGTGAGCAAATCATAATTTATTAAATCTTTTTCTATGGGTGCTAGAGTTAAATTTTCAAAACATAAATTATCTTTATCTTTTTTAATGAAGACCAGATTCTCTATTCTAATTCCGTATTGACCTTTTTTATAATATCCTGGTTCATTACTTAAAATCATGCCTTCTTCAAGTTCAACATTGTTATATTTTGATATTGATTGTGGTCCTTCGTGAACATTTAAAAAAAAGCCTACTCCATGGCCTGTTCCATGCGCATAATCTAAACCATCTCTTTTTAAAAATTTTCTAGCCCTAAGGTCAACTTTTTTTCCTGTATTATTTTTTTTCAAATTTGTCTGATAAACCGCAATATGTCCCTTTAATACTTTGGTAAATACGTCTTTAATAGATTTTTTTTGGTCTGAAAAACAAATTGTTCTAGTAACATCGGTTGTTCCAAATTTATATTGCCCACCCGAATCACATAAAAATAAATCATTTTTATTTAAGATTTTATTTGATTTTTTAGTAACGCGATAATGTACTATGGCTCCATTAGATCCAGATCCAGCTATAGTTTCAAAACTTGGAAATAAGTAATTTTTATTTAATTTTCTAAATTTTTTTAATTTATTTTTTGCATCAATTTCAGTTATTTTTTTTTTATTAACACTTTTAATCCAATAAATAAATTTAGTTAAAGCTAAACCATCTTCTATATGTGCGTTAACAGTGTTATTAATTTCAGTGGGATTTTTAATTGATTTTAATTTGTAGCAAGGATCTTTTGTCTCTACAATTTTAAAATTTTTTTCAATAATTTTTTCATTAAGAATGGAACATGATAAAGAATCAATAATAAACCTATTCCCATCTAGTTTTTTAATTAAATCTCCAAATTTGTTGGGATTTATGATTTGTTTTTTATTAAATTTTTTATCTTTAATTATTCCAGAAGCAATTTTTTCTTCAACAATCAAAAATATTTTTTTATTCTTATTAATTAATAATCGACAATTAGGTATAGGGCTAGTAGGGTTATCATATCCTCTGATATTCATTAACCAAGCAACATTTTCAGGAGAGCTTACAAATAAATAATCTGCATTCTTAAGTTTCAATATATTTGAAACTTTATTTATTTTAGATTGATGACTTTCTCCTACCGATTTATTAGATAGTGAATAAAATATCTTTCGTTTGGAATCTTTTTTTTGATAAATTTCGTCTATTAAATTTTTTTTGATAGACATTAATTTTAGTGAATGACCAAAAAGTGAATTAATGCTTTTCTTTGTAAATAAACTAGGATCAAACCCTAATTTTAGATTTTTTATAATATTTTTAGGTAAAAATTTATGAATTTCTATTATTTTAAATTGATTGCCAGATTGTTGTTTAGCTTGAATTGTGTATCTTCCATCTACAAATAAAAGGTTCTTCTTCTTCATAACTATTGCTAAGCCTGCAGAACCATTAAAATTAGAAATAGTTTTTAGCCTATCTTTAACAGCATACTCAGAAAAAAATTCGTCATTTTTCGGAATTATATAACCATCTATCTCGTATTTTTTAAACTTTTGTTTTAATATTTTAATTTTTTTATTAATCATTTAATTCTTTTTTGATATCTAATCCATCCAGGACTTCTGGTACCTTGATCAATTTCAAAATCTTGGTTAAAATCAAAATCACCACCATCATCTTTAGTTTCGTCAAAAAAAGAATTTTTTTCAAGAAATTTTTCTGGCAACTCTTCAATAAATCTAGATGCCATGCTGTCTATCCAATTACCCTGATAAAATCTATTCATAGCAAAAGATATTAGAGCCTTTTTTTTAGCCCTTGTTATCCCCACATAAGCCAACCTTCTTTCTTCTTCGAGTCCATTCTGTCCTTTTTCTTCTATTGATTTTTGATGTGGAAAAAGACCTTCTTCCCATCCTGGAAGAAAAACAACATCAAATTCAAGTCCTTTTGAGCCATGCATCGTCATCATATTAATTTTTTCTCCATCCCAATCCTGATCAATTGATGTTGCTAGCGCTACGTGCTCTAAAAAATTTTCTAAACCATCAAATTCTTTCATAGCGCTCAAGAGTTCTTTAATGTTTTCTAGTTTGCTTTCATTATCAATATCCTTTTTATTTTTAAGCATTGCCGAATATCCAGATTCATCCAAAACTAATTGCAATAGTTTTACGTGACTTGTTTTTTTAATTTTTATGTCGTTTCTCCATTTTTCTATTAAAAATAAAAATGAATTAAGACCTATTTTTGTTTTTGGCTTGATCATATTTTCTTCAATAAGTTTTTTTGATGCAATTTCTAAACTAACTGAATTTTTTTTTGAAAATTCGTGAATCAGTTTTACAGTGCTTTCTCCAATAGATCTTTTGGGATTATTAACCACTCTATCAAAAGCTAAATCATCTTTTGGTTGATGAATTAACCTTAAGTAAGCAACACAATCTTTAATTTCTGCTCTTTCATAAAACTTTGTTCCTCCTAAAATTCTATAAGGTATACCGATTTTTAAAAAACGTTCTTCGAATTCTCTTGTTTGAAAAATAGCTCTAACTAAAATAGCAATATTATTAAAAGAATATTTTTTT
>Ga0114997_10000961_pt1 | contig 23974 bp, 20 predicted proteins | sample ArcticOcean_MG_C_2_FD_87045 | JGI IMG/M metagenome (GOLD analysis project Ga0114997, IMG submission 87045) | Marine microbial communities from western Arctic Ocean - ArcticOcean_MG_CB4_136 | ecosystem: Environmental > Aquatic > Marine > Oceanic | place: Arctic Ocean: Canada Basin | collected... | reverse complement strand
CCTAATGCTAGCTTAGTAAAGCGCTTGCTGGCGATGATGTATGATAGTTTGCTAGTCATCGCTGTCTGGATGACGATAAGCTATGTATTCCTTTTCTTTAATAATGGAGAAGCCGTCACTGGTCCAATCTATGAGAGCACTGTGTTTCTTGTGACTTTCTTGTTTTTTGCTTTATTTTGGACCCAATCTGGGCAGACGCTCGGTATGATCGCTTGGCGCTTGAGGGTAGAATCAGATCAAGGCCAGCCCCTGAGTGCTAAACAAGCGCTATTACGTTTTATGGCTGCTATATTTTCCGCCGCTGCTCTTGGCATGGGCTATTGGTGGATCATGTTCGATAACAACAAATTAAGCTGGCACGATCATTGGTCTAACAGCCGCATCGTTCAACTGCCTAAAAATGAAGTTTAGCCCGCTTTACGAAGCAGCCATAAGCCGCTAATAAAACACACTAAAATAGGTAACAAGTAGGCGAGCAAGGGAGTAAACCCAAAAACACTGCTGGCTGGCCCTAAAACGGCTTGAGCGTAGTTAAACGCCAAACCAACCAATACGCCCACCAACACTCTTTGACCTAGGGTCACGGTTCGAGTAGAGCCAAAGACGAAGGAAATAGCCACAAAAACTAAGGATAAAGTACCCAAAGGTTGCAAGGCTTTTTTCCAATAAGCTAATTCATAAGGTGCTGCTTCTAACCCACTGTGATCTAAATATTGGCTGTATTGGACTAAATCAGCAATTGCTAAGTGCTGTGGGTCCATGCTCAAAATGGACAGCAGGTGAGGTTTTAAAGAGACTGACCAAGGTGCAGTAGACTGACCTTTTTGAAGCACATTCTGTCCTTCAACAGATACTTCTTGTAAGTCATGTAAAGTCCACTGCTGATTAGCGAATATACCTTTCTCTGCAACCACAGTTTGTTGCCAATTATGATTTTTGAAACGGTGCTTTGCAACACCTTGCAAGACCCCATCAGAGCGCACAGATTGAACGAAAATATAATCATTAGTTTCTCGCAACCAAAACCCTTTAGTTGAGGCCACACCTTTGTACTGTGATTGCTCAATTTCAGCCATTCTCTGACTGATTGGGGCCACCAGTTCACCCAATAAAGCCGCTGCCACAACAAACATAGACACGGCTTTAGTCACAGACCAAACAATGCGCCAAACAGAAATACCAGAAGCTCGCATTACCGTAAGTTCGCTGTTGTTAGCTAATGCTCCTAGCCCGACCAAACACCCCACTAACACCGTTAGTGGCATGAATTCATAAATCCTTCGGGGCACAGTTAATATAATATACGTTAATACTTGCTTAAAGCTGGCGCCATTGTCTAGTGCATCTAGTTCATTGCCCAAGGCAGTCATGAGATCTAAGCCAAGAATAACTAGCAGAACGATAGCTACAGAGGCCCAGATGTGGCGGGCAATATGCAGATCAAGCAGGCGCATTAATATTACCTCTCCTAGACCATTGCCTAAACCAATGTGGTCCAAATAATAAAATTAAACCCAATAAAAGAAAAAAGCCATGCAGTAGCCATATTTTTAGGTCTGCATTAGCGATTGCTTTAGTCATTTCATCACGCAGACTAGTTAATACAGATAGATAAATTAAATACAGCAAAATGCCAGGCAGCAGTCTCACAAAACGTCCTTTGCGAGGATTAACTTGGCCTAATGCGATGGCGATAAAGCTCACGATAATAGTCATCAAAGGTAAGGAAATACGCCAGTAAAGCTGAGCCCTGTGATCGGCGTTATCTGAACCAATAAGCATCAGCGTAGGCAAGGTAAATCCTCGGGTGATGTTAATTTCTAGTTCTTCGTTATACAAACGCACAGCCAGTTCTTCAAACTGGGTAACGGTATAGTCTAACTGTCCTGGTTCACCATCTGTTCTTGAGCCTTGCTTGAGTAATAAGTACCGCTCTTGATAGGTTTCATCAAATATTTGTCGAGCTGAAGTGGCCTTGATTAACGCAGGTGATGCCGTTGCTGTAGGACGATTAAAAACAAAGACGTTGAGGAGTTGCTGACGGTCATCACTTATAGTTTCAGCATAAATAACTTGTCGCTCGATATTACCCTGAAAACGACCTGCCACAATGCTGTCAAACTCAGTGGTATGAGATTGTTGATAGAGAATTTCTTCCACGTTACGAGAAGTCTCTGGTGCTAGCCAAAGGCTCAAAGTGGCAACCAGCACAGCCAATATGGATAACGGTACAAGCACCATTTGCACGAGTTGCCGCTGGCTCACACCGTTGGCAAACATTACCGTCAATTCGTTGTCGACACTCAACTTACCCAGGGTCAGTAGCACCCCTAAAAAGCCACCTAAGGGCAATAATGTACTTAAGTATGCAGGCAACAAGTTAACGATAATAATTAATACCGCTTGAGCATCGAGTTCGCCAGTCACAGCTTTACTGAGATAATAAGCAAAGCGGCTGCTGGATATAATAAGCAGCAACACCATGCTCACAGCCAACGCACTGATTAGCACTTCTTTGTTGATATAACGGGTAATTAAGGACAAATGACTGGCTTCTTCACAGGGTAATAGCTACCTAAGGCTAACGATGGGCATAAGTGTATCAGATTTTTTGCAAAACAAAGATTTAAGCCACATTATCCCCAAACTTCCCTAGAGACATCAATCGTTTTGGCGTAAAATTTTAAAATGCCTTGAGTTATGCGAAGGCCCTCACTTGTTAATTTGTCTTGGAGACACCATGAATTTTTCTTTACAACAGAATGCGACTGAACTTAGTGCCGGGTCCAGTGTGATTTTACCCTTAGCCAAGGCAGCAGAAGGTCATGATGATCTAATAACCCCTTGCCTTAAGGCCGCTGACGAATTACTCAACGGTGCCATCACCCATGCTATTGCCAGCGGCGACTTATCTGGTAAATTTAAAAGTAGTCAATTGTTCCTTAACGCTGGCTCAGGTCCAGACCGTATTTTAGTCATCGGTACTGGTGTTGCCGATCAACTCAGTGGGCGCAAGTACCGTCAATTAGTTCAATCTGCATGGTCACAAATTAGCTCGAACCCTGGTCCTTCTGTGCTCAACCAATTGACCACAATACAAACAAAAAACCTAGACCTAAATAGTAAGGTCCGCCTCACAGTAGAGGCCATAGTGCAAGCGTGTTATCGGTTTGATCAGTTTAAAACAACACCTAAAGACGTCCCACCCAGTACTGATATGATCTTGTTAGCTGACACAAGTTCTCAAGTTCAACTAGATCAATCAGTAGCCACTGCTCAGGCAATGGATCTATGTCGTGATTTGGGCAATCTTCCTGGTAATATCTGTACTCCAAGTTATTTAGCTGAGCAGGGCCACAAGTTGGCTGCTGGCTCTGATAAAGTCACAACTCAAGTACTCGAAGAGGCAGAAATGGAAACCCTAGGGATGCATTCTCTTCTCTCCGTCGGTAAGGGCAGTGCTGAACCCTCTAAACTTATCGTCATCAATTACCAAGGTGGCGAAAAAGGGGCCCAACCCCATGTGCTAGTAGGTAAAGGAATTACCTTTGATTCAGGCGGTATTAGCATTAAGCCAGGTGCTGCAATGGACGAAATGAAGTACGACATGTGTGGCGCCGCTAGCGTTATGGGAACCATGCAGGCGGTCATTAAAATGGATTTAAAAGTCAACCTAGTCGTTATTGTAGCTAGTGCCGAAAACATGCCTTCTAGTACAGCCTCCAAACCTGGAGATATTTTTACAACGATGTCAGGCAAAACTGTCGAGGTACTTAATACTGATGCTGAAGGTCGCCTCGTGTTGTGTGACGCATTAACTTATGCTGAGCGTTTTAAACCTAAAACTGTAGTGGATGTTGCGACGCTTACAGGAGCTTGTATTATTGCTCTTGGCCACCACACCAGCGCTGTACTGAGTAATGATGACGCATTTGCTACAAGTCTAATGAGTGCTGGTAAGCAAGCCTTTGATCATGCATGGCAGTTGCCTATGGGTGAAGAATATCAGGCACAACTAGACAGCAACTTTGCTGATTTAGGTAATATTGGTGGCCGTGCTGCAGGCACTATTACAGCAGCATGTTTCTTGTCTCGTTTTGCTGAAAGCTTTACTTGGGCTCATTTAGACATTGCTGGCACAGCCTGGACCTCAGGAGCCAAAAAAGGCTCTACTGGACGCTGTGTACCGCTGTTGGTGCAGCACATAGTCAATCAGGCATAAAAGCAGTGCGAGCAGATTTCTATCAGCTTAACTCTGCTGATCCGGCCAGCCGTTACCCTGTGTTGTGTCGCTTATTAGAGAAAGCTGAAGCTGCTAGTCAAGCAGTGTACATCCTCTGTCAGGATGAAGCGGAAGTGGCGCACCTCGACCAGTACCTTTGGGCCTTTAAACCTGATGCTTTTATTGCCCACGCTTGTGCCGACCAAAGGATTGATAGCTCTATCATACTGGGCCACCCTGACTCTGTTGTGGTGCCCAAACACAAGGATATCTGTATCAATTTGTGCTCAGACCTTGCACCCAAAGAGTATGAGCGAATTATTGAACTGGTGACACAGGAGCACACAATGCTCATAACCACCCGTGAGCATTTTCGCGCTTACCAAGAATCTGGCAGGACCATGCAATACCACAAGCTTTAAGACTGTCTGAGCCAATCATTAAGACCGTCGTCTACTTTTCTTGACGACAAAAAAAACGCCGCTGTGAGCGGCGTTTTATTAATGTTATTTTCTTAACTAATTAAGAAGGAACAACATTGTTGGCGCAAGGGCCTTTTTGGCCTTGGCCAACTTCGAATTCTACGGCTTGACCGTCGTTCAAAGTGGCGTAACCGCCGCCATTGCGGATTTCAGAGTGATGTACGAATAAATCTTTTCCGCCATCTTCTGGAGTGATGAAACCGAAACCTTTATCGGCGTTAAACCACTTCACTGTACCTTTGCTCATATTCTTACTCTTTGCTACTAAATTAAATTTACAAACCATCTTTAACTGTGCTTCTTACAAACAGGTTTTGCTTGTTAGTCGCTTCAGGGATCGTCTGTGACTCCACACATAACGGTCAAGCTAGTGCGGTGCTTAGTCTAGCACCGCCCAAAGAGAAAAGTCAATTAATACCCCTAGAGTCGAATTAATAACAGACTGGGTTCCCTCAAATAACCAATATATGCGTCCATTGCGCCTAGATCGCTTCAATTTTGGCGACTTGCTGCTGCAACTTACTGGCCGCAGTTTCAGCATCTCTTAACTTATCACGCTCTTTGTCAATGACTTGAGCAGGTGCTTTGCTCACAAATTTTTCATTACTAAGTTTACCACCAAGGCGTTTAATCTCTCCTAGCAGTCTGCCAAGTTCTTTATTTAAACGTCCCAACTCTGCATCTTTATCAATCAATCCAGCCATCGGCACCAATACTTCTAATCCACCGACGAGTGAAGTCGCACTCAATGGGGCTTCGTCAGCTTCTTCTAGCCAAGTAATAGACTCTAACTTGGCTAACTTGATAAGAAACTGACTGTTGGTATTAAGGCGCTGCCTGTCTGCAGTGTCTCCTTGCTTTAACAGCACGGGAATCGGTTTGCCGGGGGCAATATTCATTTCACCGCGAATATTCCTCACTCCATCAATTACCCCACGTACCCAGTTTAAGTCAACTTCAGCCGTTTCATCAATCAAACCTGCATCGGCAACCGGATACGGTTGCAGCATAATGCTAGCCCCCTCTCTGCCTGCAAGGCCCTTGAGTTTTTGCCAAATTTCTTCAGTAATATAGGGCATCAACGGGTGCGCCAAACGCAATACCGTTTCTAGTACCCCAACTAAAGTGTGGCGAGTACCACGCAACTGAGCCTCTGTTGCATTATCATCCCACAAAACAGGCTTAGATAACTCCAAATACCAATCGCAATATTCGCTCCAAATAAAGTGATATAGCGCTTCAGCAGCATGGTCGAAGCGGTATACCCCCATAGACTCAGTCACTTTTTGTTCGGCCTTTTGCAGACGTGAGCGAATCCAACGATCTGCTAAACTTAATTCAACTTCACCACCCGTTTGGCCACAATCTTCAGCTTCACAATTCATCAGCACATAGTTGGTGGCATTCCAGATCTTATTACAGAAATTACGGTTACCTTCAATACGGCCCAGATCAAGCTTAATGTCTCGGCCGGTGGATGCTAATGAACACAGGGTAAAGCGCAGGGCATCAGTACCGTATGAGGCAATACCATCGGGGAAATGCTTTAAGGTTTGTTTTTCAATCTTTTTAGCCAACTGTGGCTGCATCATATTGCCTGTGCGCTTTTCCAACAACGCATCAAGCTTAATACCATCAATTAAATCTAGCGGATCGATTACATTGCCTTTAGATTTAGACATTTTTTCGCCGTCTTGGTCTCTCACTAAACCATGTACATAGACTGTTTTAAAGGGTACTTGTGCTTCGCCAGTTTCGTCTTTGGTTAAGTGCATGGTCATCATGATCATGCGAGCTACCCAAAAGAAAATAATATCAAACCCAGTGACCAATACATCCGTTGGGTGATACTTCGCCAGAGCTTCTGTAGAGTTGGGCCATCCAAGAGTTCCAAAAGTCCATAATCCTGAGGAGAACCAAGTGTCCAGAACGTCTTCATCTTGTTTAAGATTGATGTCACCTAATTTGTGTTTCAGGCGCACCTCGGCTTCACTGCGACCCACATAAAAGGCACCATCATCGTCGTACCATGCAGGGATCCTATGCCCCCACCAAAGCTGGCGTGAGATGCACCAATCCTGAATATCTCGCATCCAAGAAAAATAAGTGTTTTCCCATTGTTTAGGCACAAATTCAATACGGCCATTTTCTACTGCTTCGATGGCAGGTTTTGCCAGTGGCTTAGTACTCACAAACCATTGATCGGTCAGCAAAGGTTCAATGATCAGCCCAGATCGGTCACCACGGGGCACTTTCAGCCCATGATCTTCAATTTCTTCAAGCAAACCTGCTGCAGTAAGATCAGTCACAATTTGCTCACGTGCCACAAATCGATCTAAGCCACGATAAGCAGCAGGAATACTTTCTTCATGCTCTGCAACCACCGTACCTGAGGTGGTGTAGACCTCAGGTACTTGGACTATGGCGGCATCGTGATCGAATACGTTAATCATGCCTAGATCATGGCGCTGGCCCATAGTGTAATCATTAAAATCATGTGCTGGGGTGATTTTGACACACCCCGTGCCAAACTCCTGATCTACATAATCATCCGCGATAATAGGAATCAAACGACCCACCAAGGGCAACTCTATAAACTGGCCAATAAGATGCTTATATCGCTCATCTTTAGGATGGACTGCAACCGCAGCATCACCCAGCATAGTTTCTGGCCGAGTGGTCGCGACCACTAAAAAGTTTTTACCATCGTCAGTGGTGGCACCACCCGCTAGTGGGTAACGCAAATGCCACAGATAACCTTTTTCATCTATAGATTCCACCTCTAAGTCTGAAATGGCAGTGTGTAGTTTGGGATCCCAGTTAACCAACCGCTTACCCCGATAAATTAAACCATCATCATACAAACGTACAAAAGCTTCTTGCACCGCAGTGTAAAAGCCATCATCCATAGTAAAGCGCTCTCGACTCCAGTCTACACTGGCACCCATTCGTCTCAGTTGTTGGGTGATAGTGCCCCCAGACTCAGCTTTCCATTCCCACACTTTTTCAAGAAATTTACCCCGGCCTAAATCATGCCGTGTCTTGCCTTCTTCAGCCTGAATTTTTCGCTCCACCAACATTTGCGTAGCAATACCTGCATGATCAGTACCCACTTGCCATAAGGTGTCATGACCTTGCATACGTTTGAATCGTGTTAAGGCATCCATAATGGTGTCTTGAAAAGCGTGCCCCATATGCAAGCTACCCGTCACATTGGGTGGCGGAATAACAATGCTGTAGGGGGTGCCTTCACCCGAGGGGGCAAAGTAATTATTGTCTTCCCATTGTTGGTACCATTGTTGCTCGATGGCACTGGGGTTATATGTCTTTTCCATAATGCTAGGCAGGTGCTCTGAAATAAGGGTTATGTAGCAGGGCTAATCTGTCTTCAAAGGGCCTAGAAATAACCCCTTTAAAAAACAAAGGTCATAAAAACTAGTGGTTGCTACCTACACCATGAATATGGCCATGAGCCAATTCATCTTCAGAAGCTGTTCGCACATCTATAATTTCCACATCAAAATTGAGTATTTCACCCGCTAAATCGTGATTACCATCAACGCTCACCATGTCGCCTTCAATCGCAGTGATAGTAACCACCTGCTGTTGCCCTGAATCACCTTCGGCATGGAATTGCATACCCACTTCTAAGGTATCAATACCAGCAAACATTTGGCGATCCACTTGCTGAACAATCTCTTCCATATACTCACCGTAACCAAGGTGGGGCGGCACTTCAACCTGTAATTTATCACCTGACTGTTTACCTACGAGTGCTTCTTCAAGGCCTTGCACAATATTATTTGCACCATGTAAGTAGGGTAAAGGTTCGCCTTCGCGTGAGGTATCAACTAACTCACCAGCCCCGTTGGTCAGGGTATAATGGAAGCTAACTACGCTATTTTCGGCAATTTTCATTCGTGACTCCAAGGCGCCCTCAATACTTTGATTAGGGCTAATAAAATTAAACTTTACTCGCTCTCATGGGCGACCTGCTATAATACCGCAAAATTTACACCTAGGCCCGTATTTCTATGCATTTTACCATTCACAATACCCCAGGTGTTATTCATGCTGTGAGGCTGCTTTCTTGGTTAGTATTAAAGCTTAATGGCTGGAAGGTCATTAACGTGGCGCCCACACATGGAAGTTACCTTATTGTCGCAGCACCACACACGTCTAACTGGGACTTTCCCCTAGGTATTGCCATGGCATTTCATATGCGCTTGGAAGTGTATTTTATTGGTAAGCACACACTATTTAAAGGCCCTACTGGCCCAATCATGCGCTGGTTAGGGGGTATTCCGCTGAATCGGGAAGCGAGTAAAAATTTTGTAGATACATCAATTGAGGTTTACGCTAATAACGAAAATTTGATTTTGGCCATCGCGCCTGAGGGTACCCGTAATAGCGTCACACGCTGGAAAACGGGGTTTTATCACATAGCTAAGGGCGCAGGCGTACCCTTAGCACTGGCTTACTTTGATTACGCGACGCGCACTGGCGGCATTGGTAAAGTTCTTAAACCGAGCGAAAATATGGCTGCTGACATGCAGGTTATCGCCGATTTCTATCGCCCCATGGTAGGGAAAAATCCAAGCAACTATAACTCGGACATTACTGGAACTCAAACGTGACTGGAGTCTAATCTTAGCAAAACTGAAACACCCTAAAGCTGCGCTTTTAAGACTACAAATTTTGGGTGGCCACCCACCTGCTCAACCCGCGAAAACCAACGTTTAAGCTTCGCGTGGTAGCCTAAGTGACGATTACCTACCACCCAAAACTCACCACTTGCAGTCAGTACCTGAGCTGCTTGGGCAAACATACGCATAGCAATTTGATCACCCATGACACGCTCTTGGTGGAAAGGCGGGTTACATAAAATCAAGTCGGCTGATTGCGAAGGTATTTCAGTTAGACAGTCACCCGCTATAAATGCACACTGTGCAGCAACACCGTTGGCAGTGGCATTGATCGTCGCTGATGCCACTGCCATATAGGATTCATCGATGCCAATAACTTCACATTGTGGCCACTTTTTGGCAGCAACAATCGCTTGGATGCCATTGCCACAGCCTAAATCAATGATCCGTTGAAAAGGCCCCTTTGGAAATAAATGTAATAGCACTTGAGCCCCTGGATCTAGTTTAGTACGACTAAACACACCACTAAAGTGGTGTAAAAAAAGTCCATACGATGGCAACTCCCATGACGTCTCTGCTGGCTTTAAAGTTTGCTTTAACGCTGCTTTATTTTCCCTAGCATTACTCGCGGCATTAATCCCACCATGGTTGCCAGCAAAGACTAAGCGAGCCTTTTTACGCGCCAAGCTAGTGGTCACTGTTCCTAGCAGAGACTCCAGTAGCTGATAAACAGCTTTGTCCATGTGCTTCACCATTATCGGCATAATAATTAATGCGCTGGGAGTCAGTTGGGGTAAGATGCGTTGCAACTGATCACGCAATAAAGCATGACTTTTAGGCAGTCGAAATAAGACAAGGTCAAAGGGGCCTTGGGGCGTTTTTTGGGCCGGCACAAAATGAGCCAAAGGCAGTTGATTAGCATAGGCATTGTGCTGTAGACCAAGGTGCGCAATATGGGAATCACTCCAAAGAGTTGGCAATGAGCCATCCAGCGCCACCATGGCCTTGGTCACCCCACAGGTAATCGCACCAAAGGGTTCGTTGACCATGAGCACTCGGCTCTGGGTATTGAGTAAAGCTTCTGCCTGCAAGTATTCAAGCGCCAATACATCGGCCTGGTCAAACGCTTGTAAGGTCTCATTGGCAGAATATGGCACCCTCGCCACTACTAATTCACCCAGAGCACTGATCATTAATGGTTGTGTCATTTGATATGTGGTTAGGGTGCTAATCGATCAATAGACCAAGCATCCCCTGCTTGTCGATATCTAAAGCGATCGTGTAAACGACTAGGCTGGCCTTGCCAAAACTCAAATTGCACAGGTTTCAGACAAAATCCCATCCAATCTTGTGGGCGCTTAACAGCTGTGGTTTGGGTATGCTGATCAAGCTGGGCAACATTAAACTCTAGATCTGAAAGACCAGACACTACCTGACTTTGTGCTGTTGCAGCAGCACTCAATTGGCTGGCTCTTGGGCGACTGTTAAAGTAGTCGTCAGACGTGGCCTCTGAGACCCGACTCACGGTGCCAGAAATGCGCACCTGTCGCTCCAATGCTTGCCAATAAAATAGCACCGAAGCTTGAGGGTTATGAGCAATATCTTGCCCCTTTTCACTGCGACTATCAGAGTACCAAACGACACCATTATCATCGTAACTTTTCATTAACACCATGCGTGCACTTGGCATACCTGTTGCTGAAGCTGTGGCCAATGCCATAGAGGTCGCATTGAGTGGACAAGCGACTTCAGCCGCCTCCATCCAATCAGCAAACTGCTGCCATGGGTCTAAAGCTAAGCTTTGTCGACGCAAACCTTCGGCCTCATACTCGCGCCGGTAATCTTGATAATTTTGAGTAGACATACACCTGACCTGCTTTGAGTTAGTAAATAATCATACTGTTATTATATGCTTCTGCGGCCTTAGCCGAAACCGTTATTCAGTCCGCTTAAAAACAAAGCATGGAACGGCGCCAGACAAAGAAGTAAAAGTGAGTAAATTTACCACACGATTGAGGTTAGAGATTTCAAATTAGTTGTTTTTAATGTAAAGTCACGGGTCTTGTGAGAAACCTCTCCCGTTAAATACACTCGCCGCTTTAGAAAGGGCATTGCCATGAACTTGAAATCTTTAGTGTTTCGTTTTTTAACCCGATTTTTACTTCCCATAGCGATTATTGCAGGTGCCGTGTACGGTTTTATGCATCTGAAGGGTTCACGCCCCAAAGCTCCTGCTAAACCTGTGACAGAGCAAGTTTGGGGAGTATCAAGCCACCAAGTTTCACTCAGGGATATTGCACCTGAAGTGACTCTTTATGGTGCCGTGGAAGCGAGTGAAACAGTTCAATTAAGCTCAACAGTGAGCGCCTTTGTTAATCAGGTAAGTATTGGCCGTGGTGATAGGGTCAGCAAAGGTCAACAAATCATCGAATTGGATGACCGTGAATTACGTTTAACGCTAGCCCAACGAACGGCTAGCCTAGCAGATGCTAAAACTCTCATTAGCACGGAAACAAATAGCCACCAAACGAATCAAAAAGCACTATTAATTGAGCAGCAACTGCAGGCCATCAACCAAAAAACTTTGACCGCCAGCAGGAGTTGGTGGCGAAGAAAGTGGCCCCTACTTCACGCTTAGAAGATGCCACTCGGGCCCTCCAACAACAAGAGTTATCCATACTGAATCGTAAAAACACCATTGCCAACTACCCGAACCGTATTGCACGCCTTAAATCTCAAGTGACTCAAAATCAGATCCTTCTTGAATTTGCTGAGCTAGACCTAGAACGCACCAAAATTTTAGCACCCTTTGATGGGCGTGTTCTTAGCGTTGATACAGCCACTGGTAATAGGGTTCGCAATGGTGATTTAGTGGTTAAACTTTATAATACTCGAAGTCTTGAAGTCCGCAGCCAAATTCCAGCTCGTTACCTACCCATGATGCAAACAGGTAATTCTGGTGCGGCACTGGCAGCCAGTATTTCTCACCAAGGCAAAACTTACGCGCTTAAATTAGATCGACTATCGGCAGAAGCATCTGCGAGTCAGGGTGGCATTGACGCCTTTTTTAGCCTTAGTGGTGGCCAAGAAATTGAAGTGGGTCGAAATCTTCAGGTGAAGGTCAAACTGCCCACCCAAACCAATGTCGCAGCACTACCCCCGCTTGCAATTTATGGCCAAAACCGTATTTACCGAATTATAGACCAGCGACTTGAGGCCTTGAGCATAATGCGAGTAGGAGACTGGACTAGCCCCAGTGGTGAACAGTTAACCCTCGTTCGAAGTGCTGAGTTACAAAGCGGTGATCAAGTGATGACAACCCAACTTCCCAACGCCGTTACTGGCTTATTAGTAGAATCACGCTAGGTAGGCATAAGCACATGATGCAATCATTTATTCACCTTTTTGCGAATCACAAAGTAGCTCCTAACCTGCTGATGTTATTGTTGTTTATCTCAGGTGCATACGGGCTAAAGCAGCTGAACACTCAGTTCTTTCCAGATTACGCTGTTAACACAGTAATTGTTGGGATTGCTTGGCCTGGTGCTGCCGCAGAGGATGTGCAAAACAGCATCACGATACCTGTTGAGCAACAGCTGAAGAATGTTGCCAATGTAGATAAGGTTAGTTCCAGTACCACACGTGGTGGAGTGACTATTCGGATAACTGTTGAAAGCGGTGCTAATTTTACAGAGACCACTAATGCAATAAAACAACGCGTCGATGCTGTTCGCAATCTGCCCACTGATGCTGAAACACCAACCATCGAACAGTTTGTAATGCGTGAAAACGTTGGTACTATTTTGATTACAACAGACGGTCCAGTTGATGAGCTAACCAGCTTGGCCCGTCAGGCAGAACGAGAACTCTTGGCAAAAGGCATTAGTAAAATTGAATTCTTAGGCTTGCCAAAACAAGAGATTGCAATTCAAGTTAAACCCAGCACTATGAACGATCTGGGTCTGTCACTAAGAAGTATAGCTGGGCTGATCAATAACCAGAGCCAAGATGTAATGGCCGGCACCGCAGGCCGCACAGATGGTTCAAAACAGTTACGCGCCATTGGGAAAGTGTCAGACGTCAACAGCTTTGAACAGCTTCCACTGCTTACTGAAGATAATGCTCAGCTCCTTCGCCTTGGTGATGTAGCTGACATTACACTGCGTCCCAAGGATGACCAAAGTACCATTAAATACGATGGCAAACCTGCAATTGAACTCACGATTATGCGAAGCAAAAGTGATGACACTATCAAAACTGCGGCCATTATGAATAATTGGGTACTTAGTGCCAGAAAGCGCTTCCCTGAGGGCGTTGAGATAGTGGTTTATGACGAAAGGTGGCTTTTATTAAAGGCGAGAATTAGTCTTTTAATCAATAATGGCGCCTACGGTTTGCTTTTTGTGGTTGGTTTATTGTTCATGTTTCTTAATTCTCGGGTTGCATTTTGGGTGGCTATGGGAATACCTGCCTCACTCTTAGCCACTTGGGGAGTGATGTATCTCATTGGTGGGTCAATCAACATGATCAGCCTGTTTGGTATGATTATGGCGTTGGGCATCATTGTCGATGACGCCATAGTCGTGGGTGAAGATGCACTTACACACTACCAGCAAGGAGAACCACCTCTTCAAGCAGCTTTAGGTGGAGCACAGCGAATGATGGGACCCATTACCGCGTCCTCCTTAACAACTATAGCGGCTTTTTTACCACTACTGCTGATCAGTGGGGCCATTGGTAGTATCCTTGCTGATATCCCTATTGTGGTCATTTGTGTCATTTTGGTGTCTTTGGTTGAATGCTTTTTAATCTTACCAGGCCATCTGCACCATGCCCTAAAAAATCAAGCCAATAAAAAACCCTCGCGCATCCGATCAGGGTTTGATCGAGGTTTTGATAGTTTTAAAAACAGGATCTTCCGACCTGTAGTCACCTTTGCAATTGACTTTCGCTTCGTAACTTTCAGTTTAGCCATCACCGCATTAGTTTTGGCTGTGGGGCTGCTCGTGGGTGGACGTATTCAATTTGCCTTTTTCCCAAGCGTAGATGGCGACAGTATCCGGGCTAACGTGCAATTTAGTAGTGGCACGCCGGCAAGCGAAGTCGCATCCTATTTAATTAAGGTAAATGATGCTTTGCTTGAGACTGAAGAAGAATTAGGGGGTGACCTGATCAGTGAGCAAGTAAGCTATTATGGAACAAACAAACTGCCAACGGCTGGCATTTCTAGTACTGAACAAATTGCATTACTGAAGGTTGAACTAGATAGTTCAAAAACGAGGGTTATTACTAATGCTGAATTTATAGAAATATGGAATAGCAAAATCCCCAAGGTTCCCGGATTAGAAAAGATTATTATTGATCAACCTCAATCTGGACCACCAGGCAAGCCTATTGAAGCTAATATTACAGGTGCAAACGCAACTGTAATGAAAGAAGTGGCTCTTAAACTGCAAACATCTCTTAAGCCGTTTACTGGTGTTCAAAACATTGATGACAACCTACCCTATGGAATGGAACAACTGATCTTCAATCTCACTCCAGAAGCCGCAACCCTAGGCCTCACAAGTGAATATATTGGCAGCCAACTGAGGTACGCCTTTGATGGAGTCACGGTGCAAAGTTTTTACCTAGGATCAGACGAAATTGATGTGCGCCTTATGTTGAAAGACCAAGACCGTAATCGCATTTCTACCTTGTATGCCCTTCCCATTATACTGCCCTCAGGTAACACTGTTCCTTTACTGGAGTTAGTGGAATTTAGCTCCCGCAGGGGTATTGATAAGTTCAGTAGTAGAGATGGTCAGTTAATGGTGACCGTAAAAGCAGATGTAGACGTAGGTGCAACCAACGCCAACGTGATTATTGCAGCTTTGAAGAAAGATACGATTCCAAATCTTGAACGGGAATATGGTGTGAAAATCAACTTTGGTGGGGCAAAAGAAAGGGAGAGGGGCACTTTGGGCGATATGATGACTGGGTTAGTCTTAGCCCTTATTCTCATCTACATCGTTTTAGCTTGGGTATTCGCATCTTATGCATGGCCTATTGCTGTAATGTTTACCATCCCATTTGGGTTAACAGGTGCCGTATTAGGCCATCTTGTTATGGATAGAGACCTGACCATACTGTCATTATTTGGCTTATTTGGACTGTCTGGCATTGTCATTAACAACAGTATTGTGTTGTTGTCTTTTTATAAGGGCTTCCGTGAACAAGGTATTGCCCCTAAGGAAGCTATTATAGAGGCGGCATGTCAAAGGCTGCGGGCAGTGCTGCTCACTTCAATGACTACTATTGCTGGGCTAACGCCTATTCTGTTTGAAAACTCACTACAGGCGCAGTTCCTAATCCCAATGGCAATATCAATTGTTTTTGGCTTGGCACTAGGCACGCTGCTCATCTTATTTGTAGTGCCTTCCATGATATTAATGTTAGAAAACTTAAATGCCATTCTTGCAGGCAGAAAACGCAGCACCTAAAGCGTAAACATGGCTTAAAATAGTCGCAACTGCTGCTGCGAGTCTGGGGCTTTTAATTTAAGGCCCATACCCAACAAACGCACACCCTGTCTCTGTTGCTGCGGCAGGCCGCTGTGAAATGCGGTCTGCAACAAGGTCTTAAAAAAATCTAGGTTAATCTCAACACTGGCTTGCTCTCGGGTTAATTGAGAAAAATCGGCAAACTTTAACTTCACTACGACACCTGCAACTTCATAATCTTGAGAAAGCTTATGCCATCGCTCCAGTAGTTCAGTATACAAAGGAGATAAGGCATCACTGCAGGCTTGTATATTTGCTAAGTCTTGTGTATAGGTATTTTCGACAGACACAGACTTGCGCACTCGACGGGTCTGCACGGGCCGATGGTCTTCACCGTACCTTCTTGTCGCTAAGGCTTGGCCCATGCGGCCAAATTTTTGCTCTAGTTCTAACTCACTAAAAGACCGAAGATCAGCACAGTTTTGAATGCCATGCGCAGCTAATTTAGCAGCACTTACGGGGCCAATACCTGGTATTTTTGTGACGCAAAGGCGAGCACTAAACTCATCAAGCTCACTGGGTTTGACAACAAATAAGCCATTCGGTTTACGCCAGTCACTGGCCACTTTGGCAATAAACTTGTTGGGAGCCACACCAGCAGAAATAGTAATGCCAACCTCCGCCTCAACAGTAGACCTTATATCTTGCGCAATTAGGGTGGCGCTCCCACCAAACAAGGGAGAGTCTGTTACATCGATAAACGCTTCATCTAAGGATAAAGGTTCTATGGTCGTGGAGTAACGCTTAAAAATGGACATTATTTGTTGTGACACGGCCTTATACAAAGCCATTCGACCAGGCAAAATCAGCAACTCTGGGCAAGCACGAATGGCTTGAGCCGATGCCATGGCCGAGTGGACACCAAATTTTCGAGCTGGGTAGTTGCAGGTAGCGATGACTCCTCGACTATGTGCAGCGCCACCAATAGCAATCGGCCGATAGCGGTAACTCGGCACTTCGCGCATCTCTACAGCGGCATAAAAGCAGTCACAATCACAATGAATTATCTTTCGACTCATCGGCACCCTACTTAACTTTATTACTGTACATATAACCAGCATTTTACATATAATACAGAATACATCAAGTCTTGCTATACACCCGTCTAGCGCTTGCGCAGTTAAAGCGATATTATCAGTGCTGATTATTTTGGCGTTACCGAGACTTATATGAACCCACAAACACAAACAGAACTTGAAGCTGCAGCCTTTCGTAGCCTAGTTAAACACCTAGATAGCCGCAAAGATGTACAGAACATTGATCTAATGATATTGGCTGGGTTTTGTCGCAACTGTATGAGCAAATGGCTGTTAGCCGCAGCTGATGAGCAAAGTGTAGCGATGAACTATGATGAAGCTAGAGAGCATATCTATTGCATGCCTTACGGTGAATGGAAAGAATATCATCAGTTACCTGCAACTGAAGAACAAATTAAAACTTTTTCAGCCATGGAAAAAGCCAAAGAAATAGTGAATAGTTAGTGCCATGCCTACTTCATCTAACGCCCAAAACACACGCCCACTGATGCAAGCGCTTGAAGAAAAGATAAAACTACTAATCAGCCAAAATTTAGTTATGAGCCTAGAAATTGCCCAATTAAAGCAGCAAAATGACCATTTGATGACCCAACTGAGGGAACAAGATGGCCCCACTGAGACAATAATTCATCCCTAGGAGATACTTTCTGCTGACAAATATTGGCACATTCTTGCGCCAGCATGGAGCGCTAGCTGGATTGGTTTTATTGCTTGTGGGTGCTTTTCTGCTTAAGAATGCAGAAAAGACGGACCATCCATCTGAACTCAGCTCAGCCACTAACACTCGGGGGCTCTCTAGTGCGAACGTGGCAGCGCGCATTAGTCAGGCGATTGAGTCTACCTTTGACACCAAGGTAGAACCCATACCAGATTTTTTAGCTATTACTGATGTAAAATTAAAAAAGACAACTTTTTTTAATTATTTGAAGAAGCTGACAACAGAAGCAAATTACAAAATTCTTCAACTTCGTGCTGAAATTAAAGGTATGAATCCCCAGCGTCTGACACACCAACAGACCCAATTGCTTAATCGCTTATCCAAAACATACAAAATAAAAGTGGCAGAGCCTATTGAGCAAATCGATTTACTGTTGCACAAGGTGGGAATCATACCCGCGTCCTTAGTGCTGGCCCAAGCTGCTAATGAAAGCGCATGGGGGACCTCTCGGTTTGCAATTCAGGGTAATAACTTTTTTGGTCAGTGGTGTTTTAGTTTGGGCTGTGGCCTAGTTCCAAACGGTCGTCCTGTTGGAGCAAATTATGAAGTACGCAAGTTTAAAGACCCACAAGCATCTGTAGATGCCTATATGCGTAACTTAAACCGTCATGGCAGTTATGCAAATTTGCGTGATATTCGAGCATGCTTAACTAAGCACTCTGAAACAGTCACGGGTCGAGCCTTATCGGCTGGATTAATCAAGTATTCAACGCGTCGTGCAGACTACATAGATGAAATAAGATCAATGATTCGTGTTAATAAACTAGAAGCTTGGCAAAAAACTTGGTGGGGTAATAACAATCAACATCCGTGCAGCAAGTTGGTGCAGTTTGAGCGTCCAAAAGTGGCTACAGAAGACCCTGTTCATGGTATCACTCAGCCTAGTAACAATTAATAAACTAAGTTCGTAAGCCAGATTAATAAACTAAGTTCGTAAGTCAGATTAATAAACTAAATTAATAAGCTAGCTTTTTAGGGCCTAGTGAAATGAATTGAAGATTAACTCAAGATTTACTGGGAGTGAAAAAAACATGCTCATGATGCCCATCACTACTCATAGATGAAGACAGAAAGGCGCTGGGTTGTCGCTGAACCTTACAATGACTTAAATAACCTACGCAAAAAATGAGTATGGTTGGGCATACTACTTGTCGGGGGTCTTGAACTAACCAGTAAACAACCCGATATACTTTAGGTATGAAAGGCTAAAAGTGTTTAGCCTTCCATCAAAACAGGCAGCTAATAAATGAGTTTAGAATGGCTTTTAGTACTTTTGTTACTGGGGATGATTTACTGGTGGGATACCAGTGCGGCCAAGGATCGGGCGCGATTGGCTGCAAAGCAACAGTGCGAGCTACAAGACCTGCAATTGCTTGATGACACTGTTGCCCTTAAAAAAACTCGTCTTAAACGTGACCGTCGTGGACACATCTCATTTTTGCGACAGTTTACTTTTGAATTCAGCAGTGACGGTGAACAAAGAACTCAGGGGGAGTTGCATTTACTGGGGAAAAAAATGACTCACCTGCATCTGGAAGTGCATCGAATACACTAGATTACGCCACAACCCTAGAGTTTAACCACCACTCTGCTAGAATGGCGTTCCACAAGGTCGTATCATTATCCATTTTGAGGAATATCTAGTTGTCGAATCTACCAGTCATCATTGGTTTTGGCGGAATAAATGCCTCTGGTCGAACCTCTTCCCATCATGGTTATCGCCGCCTCGTTCTCGATCACTTAGATACCCAAAGCCGGCTCGACACTCTCACTGATTTAGCGACATTAACCAATAAAGCCACTTTTTATAATGGTCTTTATTACTTAGCTGGTGAAGCACAAGGATTGACTCAGGCACAGTTAACAGAGCAACTAGGTGACCAGGTCAAGGACGCAACTCTGATCCGGCCAATCCGAACTGAAGCCTACGATGTGGAAAAACTAGTACTGAACAAAGTGGCACAAATAGTGCCTGCGTCTGGTGATTGCACTTGTATTCGCATGCGCAAGCGCCACTTGCCCAATCAGCTACCAGATAATTGGCAAGTAAGCCAGATCGATGGTGACACGGTCGAAGTCACCATAAGTGGCGCATTCACAGCTATTTTGCCAGATACCAAGCGCGCGCCAGTAAGTGCCGCAGGCCAGCTGCCCGATGGCTTTGATCCCAGTTCTCTTTATCAGTCACGTAACCACCCTCGTAATTTACAAATGACCGTATTTGGTGCGTCTGATGCTCTTAGTTCCACTGGTATTGCTTGGCAAATTATGCAAGATCATGTGGCACCAGATCGTATTGCTGTCTACGCAAGTAACTCCATTGGTCAGTTAGATGAAGCTGGTTTTGGTGGTTTATTAAAAAACCCGAGTACTGGCAAGCGCATCACTTCAAAGCAAATGCCGTTGGGTTATGGTCAAATGCCCGCTGATTTTGTTAACGCTTATTTATTAGGTAGTGTTGGCGCGGTCGGCTCTGCCCTAGGCGCATGTGCAACGTTTTTATATAACCTGCGAAATGCTGTTGAAGATATTAAAAGTGGGCGCCGTGATTTGGTCATCGTTGGGGGCAGTGACGCACCCATTACACCAGAGGTTATGGAAGGTTTTCGCACCATGGGTGCCCTCGCTGAAGACCATGAGTTATGTGCTTTAGATGGTAGTAATGAGGCGGATTTACGTCGGACTTCTCGGCCATTCTCTACTAACTGTGGTTTTACTATGGGCGAAGCCTCCCAGTGGATTGTGCTCACCAGTGATACATTAGCACTCGCGCTTGGCGCCCAAATTCATGGCGCTGTGGCAGGTGTATTCGTCAACGCAGATGGCCATAAAAAGTCAATATCAGCCCCAGGCATCGGTAATTATGTGACCTTAGCTAAGGCCGCAGCCCTAACAGAAAGCATACTCGGTGCTGAATCATTGCGCCATCGTTCTTGTGTGCAGGCCCACGGCACCAGTACGCCCCAAAACCGCATTACTGAATCTCACGTTATCAATGAAACGGCCAAAGCCTTTGGGATAAAAGATTGGAAAGTTGCTGCGGTTAAAGCTTACCTAGGTCATTCTCAAGGCACAGCCGGTGGTGACCAACTTGCTGTGTCATTAGGCTTATGGCGCTACGGCATTTTGCCAGGTATCGCTACCATAGATCATGTTGCAAGCGATGTGCATGATAGCCATCTAGCAATTCAAGCAGCGCACCATGAAGTGGGCGCAGAGGGTATCGACACAGTACTGCTGAATTCGAAAGGTTTTGGTGGTAACAATGCCAGTGCAGTATTAATGGGCCCACATGTGGCTAATCGACTCATGATTAAAAAGCATGGGCTTAAAGCCATGGAAAATATGCGCTCAGCCCAAGAGAAACATACTCAGGCTGCCAACGATTATGACCTCCAAAGTATGCGTGGATTATCAAATCCCACTTATAAATTTGGTCATAACGTTTTAACTGGTGAAGATTTGCTTATCAATCGCCATCAAATTGTTATTCCTGGGTATGCCAAAGCCATCGATTTATCAGTTAGCAACCCATTTGAGGACATGTGCTAGCCTGCCCTGTTCAATAAACTACTTCTGCAGATTTCCATGCTGTTAATTAATTCTTAACGCATCTAATGTGTTCTTTACCGTCTGCATAGCAATCTCAGATAAGGATTCACTTCGCAACTCGGCCAACACCAGCAATACTCGAGGCAGCATATCAGGTCGATTGGGCTGACCTCGCTCTTGCCCAGCCATAGGCATATCTGGCGCGTCTGTTTCTAACACCATATCTGTCAATGGCAATGCTTGGGCCAAGCGCCTCATAGCTTGAGCCCGCTCATAGGTTAGGTTGCCACCTATGCCTATTTTAAACCCCAAATGAGTAAACTTTTCAGCTTGTTGCAGGCTGCCACTAAAGCCGTGCACAATACCGCCTTGGTTAAATTTTAACTGCCGTAACAACTGACCTAAGCGATCATTAGCCTTACGGCTATGAATAATAAGAGGGAGCTGGGTGTGTTGAGCAAGCTTAACCTGAGCAACGAACCAGGCTTCTTGATGCTCTATAGAAAAGCCCTCAAGTGACATGTCCAAAGCAAAGTCTAGTCCAATCTCCCCTATAGCTAAAGGCTTATGACGTTCAATGGCCGCAGTCAACACTGTAAGGTGCGCTTGGGTATGTTGATTACTAAAGTAAGGATGAAGACCCAGGGCTAAGTGCCAACTTGGGTATTGTTCACAAAGAGAGATTTGACGAGCAAATGAAGATTCCTTAGTGGCAGGCACCACTAGTTGTGTGACACCTTGGTCAAGGCAGGATTGCCATAAATGGGGTTGCAGACTTTGTAAGCGAGGGTGATCCCAATGACAGTGACTGTCAATCAACTGATGCATTAAACCCCCTCATTGTTTAATAACTGCGATTAATGTTCCCGCGTCGCACGGAAACGAATGTCTGGCCAACGTTCTTCCGTTAGACTCAGGTTGACCCGAGAAGGCGCCAAGTAGGTGAGGTGTCCACCGCCGTCAATAGCCAAATGCTCTACTGCTTTACGCTTAAATTCATCCAGCATTTTATGGTCATCACATTCAACCCAGCGGGCTGTATTTACGCTGATCGGCTCATAGATACATTCTACTTTATACTCATCCTGCAGGCGGTAAGCAACGACTTCAAACTGCAGAACACCCACAGCTCCAACGATCAGATCATTATTTTTCCCTGGCATAAACAGCTGGGTAGAGCCTTCTTCAGATAATTGCTGCAAGCCTTTTTGTAACTGCTTCATTTTTAGCGGATCCTTCAATCGCACTCGCTGAAACAGTTCAGGAGCAAAATGAGGAATACCTGCAAACTTTAGATTCTCTCCAGCGGTGAAGGTGTCACCAATCTGAATAGTGCCGTGATTGTGCAAGCCAATGATGTCACCAGGCCATGCCTGCTCAACATTGGAGCGTTCGCCCGCCATAAAGGTGACTGCATCGGCAACTTTAACATCTTTACCTATGCGCACATGGCGCATTTTCATGCCGCGCTCATAACTACCTGAACAAATACGCATAAACGCAATACGGTCTCGGTGTTTAGGGTCCATGTTGGCTTGTATTTTAAACACAAAACCAGTGAATTTAGGCTCTATAGCCTCAACCACCCGTGCCCCTGCATTTCGAAACTTTGGCGCTGGGGCCCATTGCACAAAATAATCCAGCATTTCACGTATGCCAAAGTTAGATAAAGCCGTGCCAAAGAAAACTGGGGTCAGCTTACCCTCTAGGAACAACTGCATGTCGAATTTATGGCTCGCACCCCGCACCAATTCAATTTCGTCTTTAAGTTCATCTAATAATTCTCCCAAAAACTCTGCGGCTTCATCAGATTCCAAGCCTTCAATTTGGATATCCTCTGCAATGGTATGTCCCTGCCCTGGCGTGAATACATGCAGAGTATCTGTGTAAAGGTTATAAACACCTTTAAAGCGTTTACCCATGCTTATAGGCCAAGTGATCGGCGCACAAGCGATGTTGAGTACATCCTCTACTTCATCTAAAACCTCAATTTGTTCACGAACTTCACGGTCCATTTTATTAACGAAGGTGAAAATAGGGGTGTCTCTTAAGCGGCACACCTCCATCAGTTTAACGGTTCGATCCTCCACACCTTTGGCGCCATCAATGACCATCAGCACAGAATCAACTGCCGTTAAAGTCCGATAGGTATCCTCAGAAAAGTCTTCATGCCCTGGAGTGTCCAAAAGGTTAACGGTGCGTTCTTGATAGGGAAACTGCATCACGGATGAAGTCACAGAAATCCCACGTTGCTGTTCCATTGACATCCAATCAGATGTCGCTTTTTTATCACCTTTCTTACCCTTCACTGATCCAGCGGTTTGAATGGCTTGGCCAAAAAGGAGAAGTTTTTCGGTAATGGTGGTTTTACCCGCATCTGGGTGGGAAATTATGGCAAAGGTTCTTCGTGTTGCCACTTTTTCTGCAATCAAGTTGGACATAGTTGTTAAAATCTGTGGGAGTATGAGGTGGCACACGGAGGCGAGCCTAGAATAGTCTCTATTGTCGCTGATTAGCGCCCCATCCTCAATATAAAACGCTCTAAGATTGATCAATAAATAACCAAAAACCCATCAACTCATTGAGAAATAGTGTAAATTTACATATACTATGCCCGCTTTTACGCCCTCCCTAATATTAGGAAATACCATGTTCGATCTCGCAAGCCGCGCCCCGGCTAATGCAAAAAATGACATACTCTCCGGCCTTACAGTCGCTCTTGCATTAGTACCTGAGGCCGTTGCTTTTGCTTTTGTCGCTGGCGTAGATCCTTTG
>Ga0114997_10000959_pt1 | contig 23999 bp, 19 predicted proteins | sample ArcticOcean_MG_C_2_FD_87045 | JGI IMG/M metagenome (GOLD analysis project Ga0114997, IMG submission 87045) | Marine microbial communities from western Arctic Ocean - ArcticOcean_MG_CB4_136 | ecosystem: Environmental > Aquatic > Marine > Oceanic | place: Arctic Ocean: Canada Basin | collected... | reverse complement strand
GCTTCTCTTACTTTGACTGCGTTATTTCCAACTAAAGCAATACTCGAAATTAATATCTGGTGGCCAGATCAAATTAATTCAATCTGGATCCAATTGATTTGTGTATGTCTAATTCTTGGATTATATCTCCCAAGAGCGGGTAAATATGAAAAAATTCTACAACCTGCCATTGCTAATGGTTTAATGTTACTATCTTGTATCATATTATCCTCGAAAAACGACTCATGGCAATTATTGATTTCGTTTGTAATGTTATTTATTTCTTCAATTCTATTGGTGATGCAAGCAGAAGTTCGTACCGGGCTCAAAGATATTGCAAAGCGGGATTCATTAATTGAAAATTTACGTAGAAAGCAATTGATTAAGCAACATCTTGAATCTGGTGGAACAATGGATGAATTAGGTACTGTATTGAAAAGTGAAGATTCAAAACATATCATACAAGCATCTGAAAGAGGTACAATAGAAGTTATTGATCCTGAATTAATTGTATTACTTGAAAAGAGAAGAAAAAAGAAACTAAATACAAACCTTAGTGAAAAAGAGTTGCTTCTACAAGATGTCCATTACAAACCGGTTGTAATGTTACTATTCATTGGCCTAATTTTCTCAATTACTGGATATTTTAGTTTTTCACCATCTCTAAATGGAAATGGAGGAGTTGCTAATGCAATGTTATTAATCGCTGCGATTTTCTCTGTGGTATTAATTTCAGCATCTAGGTGGAGAACTAAAGAATTAGATCTAAGTATGTCTGATGTTATAGGAATTGAAATGCCAATTGCTGTCTCGATGGGGGGTATTAGTTTCGTATATCTCTTAGGTCGAATCTCTTCCAGTGCCATTATGGAAAATCAAATGTCATTATTGATTTTAGTAATTGTATTGTTAATCTTTGGTATTTTTGGAATCTGGGGTAAAGAAGACCTTGGCAGAAGAATTCCTTCGGCAGTAGAATGGATAGGATATTGTTTAGCGGGTTCTAGTATAGTTGGTTTGTTTATTTTTGCAGCAACTCCTCCTCCTTTTGCTATCAATCCTCTCAAATATGATTCTTTGATCTATAGTGGGCCCCTCTTCTTTATGGAAATTTCATTGATTAGCCTTGTATTAATTTGGGACAGGATAGATGATATGAGATTAAAGAAAAACATGGAAGATCACAGAGGCAGTGCAGGAAGGATTCTTTGGGTTGTTCTAATTACACTCCTTTCGAGTGGGCCAGCTACATTGTTAGTGTGCCTATTAATGGTAGGGAAATCGTTAAAGTGGGGTTTACCTTCTGTAATTTCCATTACAAATCTAATGGCATTAACAGGACTATACATCTTTGTTTCTTGGATTAATGAGGGATTATTAGTATACGTATCCATAATTGGGATTATTGGTGCAACATTGTCTTGTTTGGGTCTAGCGTATATTTCCATCAGCAGGAAAGATTTAGCAAATTGGGTTTCCTGTTGGGCTTTAGATGCTCATGCATTAGCATTAATCTCAATAATTACCCTAATACCCTTACTTGGAAGCATAAGTACAATCATTTTAATTTTAACCGTATTAGGGTTGTCTCTCTCAATATGGAGTACTGGAATTATGTTGGATTTGCGAACATATAGAGTGTGGGGGGCCGCTAATTTATTCATTGCATGGGCCATTGCCATACTTTCAATTGGATTAATTTTAGACCCGTTTTATCTACTGCTTCTCCTTGGTGCTACTGCAATATTACTCGGAGTAATTACTTGGCTTGCTCAAGCAAATAAACACATTTTATCAGATAATAGCTCATCACATATTTCGTGAAAGATATTCACACAAATGGTTTACTAAATCAGAAGGGGATTTCGAAATTCTTTCTTCGCATCCAGGAGATAATCTCAGAGATACTGAAATCTTAGGTTCTGTTCCTGAATTACGAATCCCTAAACTAAATGGTAAACTTTCTATTTCCCCTTGCAAAAGTAATAGTGATGTTGAACCATTAATTTCTATACTTGATAGGTTGGTTGAATTTGAGTTGGTAATGAACCAATCTTCTGCTAATTTATGAATTTGAATACTTAATTCATTTTTACCATCCCATAATTTACGGTTTACTCCTTTTACTGACTTACGAAGTTTCCATCCTGATTTGAATCCATTATTCACTCCCGAAGATCTCAATACGCATCGTGCTAAAATTGTGTAGACTAAAGTCATAACTCCATCTCCAACAAGCCCCCACTGATTGCTGTTTTTAGGGTGTTGAATTGGCAATACGATGTGTCCTGAATCTTCACAACCGATTATTCCAGGTATCGTTTTATTTTGTATTAAGCTCGGTACTGTGGAATTACATAAAGCAAGAGATAGCCATCTATCTCCAACTGCTGTCTCTAAGCTTTCTATATCTTTAGACAGCCTACTTAATGATGATGTTAAACTAAGATCTGATTCAATAGAAGAAGCTAATGTCCAATCTGTATCTGGATTTTTTAGAACTCCTGCTTGAATAATATCGTCGGTGATTCTATCTCCATCAACAACTCTAATTCCAGATTTATCCTCTAATACTTCGAATAATAAACATCGATCTGCGTCTCCATCTAATGCCGCAGCAATTATTTGACCAGGAAGTAACTCATTGGATTTTGAATATTGATTATGCATTGATTTAAGCAATACATGCTCGCTATCTAACTCTTCCCAAGACCATTGGTCTGTTGGTGAAAAGTTTCCAGCTCCACAATTTTCATTGATTTGGAGACAATTTAATGATTGTTCAATAGAAACTAATCCATTCGAAGATAACCATGTTGCCAACCAAGAACAAGCAGATCCCTTTGAACTATCTACAAGAAAATTCTTTGAAGGAATTACTCCTAACTCTAATGCTTGTTTTAATGTTGAATCCCAACTCTCTTCTATTACATTGAGTCTTTCTTGTAACGCAAGTTGATGTTTTTTACTTCCATCAAAGATCTCACTTGGTTTACTCATTTTTTCTAATAATATATCATCTAATTCTCGTTCTTCAGAAGATAAATTTTCAACTATTTTTGAAATCTCTTCTTCCCTATCTGGGTAAGTTTTAAATCCTAATTCATCGAAGATTTTCAATCCTGAATCATGTGCAGGATTGTGGCTTGCAGTCACCATAAACCCTGCATCATATCCTGATTCAAAAATACAATAATGTAATCCTGGGGTTGCAATTTCTCCAGCCCAATGCACTTCACAACCCTGTATTGCTAAACCTTGGGTTAATGCTCTTGTTAATTCGGTATTATTTGGTCGATTATCCCAGCCAATTACAACAGAAGGGGTTAAATTTTCAGTTCTAGATGATAATTCAATTGCTGCTGCTTCTCCAATAACACGCATTAATGAAGGGGCGATAATTCTCTCATCATGGTAAAGAGATAGTGCATCTTCATATTCCGCATCAATAATTTCTATTTTGCCTCTGACTCCATCTGTGCCAAATAATTGCATATATTTCGCACCTAATTTTTAATTTTACTTCCCTTTTTTTCATAAAGACCTGATAGCGTAGTGTTAGGCCAAACCATGCAATCTGGTGCCGTTATTGTACCTGGGTTACTAACTGAATTACATCCGATTTGTGTTCTTTCACCTATTAATGCTCCAAATTTCCTCAATTCAGTATTGATTAATTCATTTTTCATCTTTACTTTTGTTTCTCTTCCGTCATTTCTCAGGTTGCTTAATATTACTCCCGCTCCTAAATTTGCGTGGCTCCCTACAATTGAATCTCCTACATAATTAAAATGTGGGGCTTTTGCATTTGGAAGTAATATTGAATGCTTGATTTCGCTGGCATGGCCTAATACTGCTTGGTAGCAAATCCAACTATTTCCTCGAATATATGCTCCATGTCGAATTTCTGCTTCGGGAGCAATGTAGCATGGACCTTCAAACCTTGTAAACGGGCCTACAAATGCACCTTCTGCAATGTGTACAATGCCGTTTGATTCATCAATACTCACGTCCGAATCAAGTGATTCAGGTACATTACTACCAAGTTTGGATAATAAGCTATTTAATTGAGATTTCAAACTATTCTCAAAAGAAGTATCTAATAATTTCCATGCAGGGATATCTCCTAAAGATAAATCTGGGAAATGGCCGCCATCACTAATGTTCCAGTGTTCTTTTAGGTTCTTTGCACTAGGCCAAAGTTTTGTAGCAGTAACGCTTTCATATGTATCCGCCATATTAACGCGGAGACAACATTAAGTCAAAGCCTTGACTACTGTTCAGATACAATATACAGGCGCTTTCCTGTAGATGCATCCAAAGCATATGTAATCTCTTTACAATATCTTGGAATGAAAAACCCCACTTTCCTAGCTGTTAGTCCGTGGTTTCTCATTTTAATTTCATTACATAGATGATCCACAATTGCAGCTGCGCTACAATTAGGATTCAATTCCACATACTGTCTTATTTCTTCCTTTAAGCGATTCATTCTTGCTTCACGCTGACTACCTATTGCCATATTATGTCAAAGTCTAGTCAAGTATATGATGCGATTTTGGGATATCCCGGGGGACCCCCTTTTATTAATAAAGTTATAAAATATGATACACAGACATTGATTATATTCATAACAAATGCCACAATGGAGAGGTAATGGCATCAGTACCAGTAGCTGAACTTCAAGAATTATCCCAAATGGATGATTATGATAAAATGCTTGCAATGGATCGTGTTTCAAGGCAATATGGAGTCAGTGTTGCCAATTTAGAAAAACAAATTTCATCCCTAGCAAGTGGAGGCCCAATTACAAATATGCCCTCTGATGATAATTTATTTGTTCCTTCTAAATCTCCTTCGAATGAATCAGTCCCGCAGCCTCATGGTTCGCCTACTTATCTTGAAAATGCAAATAAGTTCAGAATGAAGTATGACCCTAGTGAACAATCGGTGACAAGGCAATCTCAGGTTAATCAAGCCATATTATGTCCTCAATGTAGTGCTCCTTTGGGAATTCCTGCAACAAGACCAATCAAAATTAATTGTCCAAATTGTTTACAAGAATCTACATTCTACAACTAAATATTCTAAGTAATTACTTTTTCTTCAATTTCTATTTTTTTAATACGGACTTCAACCCATTCAATTCTCTTTTCTTTTACCGCATCTCTTACTCTTCGTTGATTTTTATTTAATTGGGATTTACCGTCTTTAACTTCAATAAATTTTATTTCGATTTCTCCTTCTCCATCAAGTCCTTTGAAGCCAATGAAATCAATTGGGTTCCCAATGAAATTTAGTTCTTTAACACTATTGACTGTGCCCATAGACCATGGAGCAATAGTTTCACTAATTTGGCCTTTGAGTATACTTCTTTGTCTGTCCTTTGAATCTTTTCTTGCTTCAAATTCAGCAATCTTAATGGCTTCTTCTTGTTCTTTTTTTAGAATCGTCAACATATTTTTCATCTGATTAATTTTGAATGATTTTTGAATCAGCATCCTAATTAGATATATTATTATCAGTGAAGAAAAAAAGACAGTAGTAATAATTTCTTTAGATATATTCATTATAACTCAATTAAATTGGGAGTGGCGAAAGTTAAAAAGGTACGCGACTATTTTCACAAAATAGCCTTAAATTCCCCAATAAGTGTTTCCTTGTGAAGTTCTATCTTTAAGGCTACGAACAATTGTTGTTGTCATCCATAATATAACAATCCACAAGAATGGGAAATAAAACTCTGGCAATATCTCTTGTACTGCAAACTCAAAGTTAGTATCTGTAACTGCTTGTGTTAGTATTGTTAGTGCTGCATCTGTCCAAGAATAAACTACCATTGCAAAAGCAGAAATTACCAACATACGTCCTGAAAATGAACCGCGTTTTAGCCTTAACAAGAGTAAACCTCCAATTAACAACAAAAACGTAAGCATAATCCATGTTAAAGAAGAATGGAATACATTTAGAACTAGCGGGATTGATGCAATGCCCTCAGTAGTATCCACATATTCATTCCAACCGGAAACTATTGCTAATATTCCTGTGAATACTCCTCCAAGCCAAAATAAACTAGAAAACATTGCAGCATCTACATTTTCTTTCATATCGTTCATAACTCTAGCAACGGTATCATCCACATTAAGTCCTTTAGCAAGTATATATCCTCCCACAAGTAATGGCATTGCACCAATTAATATTCCTCCGTTAGGCAACATTATTCCTAGCCCAATTATTATCAAAAAGATGGAAAGTGGTACTAGCATTTTTGCTCTCCACTTTGGATCATCAAGTGCTTTTGCAATTATGTAATAAGTACCTTCTATACCTTTAGATTGTTTAACTATTATTTTTTGTACATGTTCAACCATTACTTGGCTTTGGATAATAGGAAGTACTGATTCATCTTCGGCTCCATCAGTTACTAATATTGCCCGATCTGGTTGAAAATCTTTGATTACTTCTTCGAGTTGACTTGTGATGATTCTATCGCTTCTTAATCCTACTTTTTCATCTCCTGTGATAATTACAACTTCTACTTGTTCTGAATCTTCTGCTGCATCGACTAAAGCATCATGTTTATTCAGTGCCCCTAATATTGCATTAGTATCACTCTCTTCTGGATCTGCAATACCTAGTTTAAGGGCAGCTGTTAATACACTTTTTCTACCTATTACGGGGCCTCTTATTCCTGCTTTAACTCCAAGATCATTATCTCTGTCGATTGTCAAAACTAAAGTCCTCTTTACCATAGTGTTTCAAACATCCGTAATTGCTCTGATTAAAAGATATCTCTGCTTAATGTGTGGTAATTACGCTACTTTTCATTGTTGTTGTTCGTTTGTTTTCCTTTCCACCCTTGTTTTACTGCGACATATTGTACAGGGTTTTTTAACCATTCTTTATCGCAAAGGGGGTCATCTCCGAATTCAACAGCACAATTTGAACCTAATTTCATTTTTTCACAACTTGTAGGGGTATAATCCATCTCATAAATTTGCCCTACTTGGTATGATGTTGTTGCTTCACTATAGTCAGGAGCATTGGAAAAAAATGCTATTGCCTCTTTTTTTGGCATACCTATTTTTGAGGCCATAGATGCAAGGAAAAACCTTCCAGTATGATTTACATTTACGCCCCTGAATAATTCGGTAATTGCTTTGTGCATGCATGGAGGCCAATCTACCTGATCTACCTTGCTTAATTCTAATTCTTTCTTTTTAAAATCTCCAAGAGTTCCTGTAACCATTTTTACATACTTTTCAAGGCCTGGTATCTTTTCCTCTCCTAATTTCTCTATTTGTTGTCTAGCATCTCTTTGTATCTCAACTTTGATTTTTTCACGTAATAACCTCGATAATTGAGCATCACTACAATAGTTCTTTTCGTCCGAAAGAGTAACCCATCCATGTTCTAATTCATGATTAGCAAGCCGCCATCTTGAACCCGATATATTTGCGCATAATTCAATAAAATCTACCAATCCGATTTTCCAATTCCCGCGCTTGAATCCAACCTGGCGAATTGATCCTTTTCCATCCCATATCTTGGCACCAACTCTTGAATCTTGTTTTTCATGAATTAGTTTATCGATGTATGTATTCGCAATGAGTTCTAGTTTTTCTCCTTCAATAGAAAGCCTTTTTTCGGCTAATTCTGCCTCGGCTTGTGCCCACCTAGAAACTAAGATCTCATCTGCAGCAGAACAAATAATTAATTTAGCAAATAGATATGAATAAACTTCCATTAATTGTCCCTCTCTAGTGTGTATATCACTAGTTGTTTGCATGTCTACGCCACCTGAATGTGTAATCATTTCAATTAACCTTAATTTTCCACGATTACGTGCTGGTTCCATATATGGATCTTCTAATAGTGCTTCTAAAGTGATGTTCTCCTCAGTGCTTAAAACATTCAACCATTCTCTTGTTTGTGGTAAAAAAGGATACCTAGCAAGCAAATCATTTGCTTTAATCTCGGGTGGAGCTAAAGGGCTGGGCACAAAGTTAGTTAGATGTTGAAGGTTATTGAATTATGACCTCTGAGGAGGTAATGGTGCTATCAACTAATTTCACTCCGGTTTGTATTGAATATCAACAAGAAATACGGGAATATTTTGGATGGGATATTGAAGATGATGAAGTAGTTTTGAAATGGTTAAAAGATAATATCAAAAAATATAATGTTAAGTGGAATAGTTATTTACAAACAATATACTTAGAAAATTTGATTTCTACGATTAAGTCAAAGGATGAATTTGTAGTCATAGGTGCAAATGTTACAAAAGACGAAATAACCGGATTATCTCAAACATCCTCATTAATTGTAGCAGATGGAGCAATTGGATCATTACTAGAATTAAATCAAAACTTACTTAAAAATGTAATCTGTTTGGTTTCTGACGGAGATGGCATGCCCTATATTACTAATGAAAAAATTGCAGGGATGACAATATTATTACATGCTCATGGGCATGCAAAAGATAACCTAGAAAATATATTAAATATCTGGAATAAATGGGAAGATGTGCCTAAAATAATCATTAGCCATCAAACATTTAATATTAGTAAAACAGTTGTTAATTTTGGAGGTTTTAGTGATGGAGATAGGGCGGTATGCATGCTTCATGCCTGTGGAATATCAAAAAATAATATTCGCCTTATTGGATTTGACTCTCAAAAAATAGGACCATGGTCTGGAATAACTAATATCAAAAAGAAAAGAGAGAAGTTAGTATGGATGGAAAAAATATTGGAGGATTTGGGATATGTTATCTAATTCAGAAAAAAATATCGAGGCGGGAAAAGATAAATCAACAGATAATAAAAAATATCGAGTATATTTTATGTTGGTTTTATGGCTTTCAATAAATTTAATTTGGCTTACCTTACATCAACAACCATCTCTAAATCAAGTTAATAGTCCTGAATCTAAAATAAATTATAATCATACAATTGAAGTTCCTAATATACTTGCAAGCAATAAAGACATCCCATTCACATTGCGTTGTGAGTTCATATTTTCAGATAAGGAAATCTCTACAAACACAAATGATTCTGTAGCACTAAAAATATTTCATAATGATAAATTGCTATACGAATGGGAGGGGCTTGTAGGTGAGGAATGTTCTTCGTGGGAATCTGAATTTACTCCTGGTAATTACCGCATTCAAACCATTATCCAGGGAGACCCTAAATTAATAGATGTAATCTTAGAATATGACCTTTTTATATTTCTTAATTTTACCTTGGAAGGTTTTCTCGTTGCAAACTCAATTGGTTTTTTACTTGCGCTAAGTGAAGTTAAATTGAAGAAAAATAAAAATAAAAACGTAAAAGGTGGGAAATGGAAGCCTAAAGCATGGAATATGGGAGATGCAACAAAAGAAGTAGAGGTTGGATTAATGCCTGCCAATAATGATGAAGAAACTATAATTTCAGATGAAATTGCTAAACAGCGTAAACAATATGAAGAGGATGTTGAAGATAATTCTCAAGACAAAATAGAAGTTATTGAAGAAGTACCTATACACTCTACTGAATCATTAGGAATGGGTGATGATTCTACATTAAAAGGCAAACTAGTCGCAGATCAACGCATTCAACGTGTGTCTGATATTTATGATTTAATGGAAGAAAAATAGATTCTTTAATCTTCATCAATCAGTATACTTTGTTCAGCAACTCTTCCTAATGCTTCAGTTCTTCTAGCTCTGCCAACCAAGTACACTACTCCAAGAAGGCTAGTTGTCAAAACCAATACCCCTAGAGGTAAAGCCCATACAGAAAGTATCTCAGCAGCAACATCAATAATTGGATTATTAGAATTTAAATCGCCAACTGCTTTTATGTTGTCTTTTTCATTTGTTTCAATAATTTCATTATTTGGATCGATAATAATTACTACATCGTGGAAACCTGCTTCAATAGGGTATTGTAATGTAATCTCAACTTCTAAAGGCACGCCATCATCACCAGGTTCTCGAATCGCTCCAATTACTTGTCTGAATACAATATTGTCTTCATCACAGCCATTTTCTTCTATATCTGAAATTGATTGGTCTCGGCACATGATTACTTCGACATTATCTGCTTGTGCATTACCATCATTAGTAATCTTAATCGAAATTGGAATCGTATCTCCTACTGAACCTTTGGTTGAAGCTGGAGGATTTACCTCTAGAAGATTTAGGTTTGGTGCACGTAATCTTAGCAATATTACTTGCTCATTAGTATCTGCAGCTGCATCTGCCCATGTAGGTGTCTCATCATAATCTCCTCCTTCAGCAGACGATCCTACTGGAGTTGTAACCTTCAATCCTAATTCTCGATCATTTAGTTTTGCTTGAGGACCAACGTCTATACTAGCAATAAGTGTCATTGTTTCGTATGCGTCCATTGATGGTATCATCCAAACACCACTATTACTTACAAAATAACAACGCCCTGCTTCGGTTGCTTCTGAAACCACATTAACTTCAAGGCAGTCTTTTTGAGTTGGGACAGCACTACCAAAGTTTTCTAATTCTGTCCATCTAATTGCCCATGATGTTAAAACACCAAATCCTGGATCTTCATTCCACTGTTCACCACTCATTGTATGGATATTCAAGAATGCATCATCTACTACATTTCCATTATTTGTAACGTTCACAATATATTGTACTGTTCTGCCAGGTGCCGCAATTTTAATTTCGTTTTCAACAGAAGCATCTATTGTGATTTGCATGTCATGGAATTCTCTTACAACTATACTAATAGTAATTAATTTTCTCAAATGGGTCTTTTCAGAATCTGATTCCCCTTTGTATGCTTCTTCACTAAATAATCCAATTTCCATTACGTATTCTCCTGCTTCAACTTGATCTGGTACATTCGCAATAATTTCTAAAAATTGTACATCTCCCCGTTGTAATCCATTTTCTGTAGGGTATAATGAATCTGGATTCCTTGGAATGTATATGTCCCAAAGTTGATTAACATCGGTTGAATTTGTCATAGATAATAATCTAACATCATAACGATCTGGTGTATTTCCATCATTTAATATCGACATTGGAACAGTTAATGATTCTCCTGGATCAACCTCAAAACTAGTTTGATTTGTTGTTGCTTCTAAATCATAGATGGAATTTACTCTAGTTGATAGAATTACAGAATCTGAAACTCTAGGGAACCCTTCTAAATGCGCTTTGATGGTTATTGATGGACCTAGTCCCGCTGAAGCAAAATCAAAGTCCGAAGGTGCACAAATTTCTACTACAATTTTTTCTGTGCGGCCTACTGTCCATGGTCTAGGGGTGGATAAATCCACATCATTTCCTAATGGTGCATTAAATTCATCAAAATCAATAGTTGCTCGCCAATTATTTTCTGCCCATTCAAGAGGATCTGCCCCTACTGGCATTTCTTCCGGTGCGTCTGGTAAAGTGAAAATTAATCTACCATCTTGATAGTTTTTGGAAACCTGAATAACGTATCTTGCACATTCTCCTGGATTAATTGATTTACTTGTGTCTTCAGGATTAAGATCAATATTACCAGTGGTTCTTAATTCTACAAATATTTTCAATACTAATGTATCCCAGTTTCCCCTATTTGGGCTTAACCTCAAAGGATCTTCTCCTGTAGACCAGCCATGTAAATTAATTGCTTCGTCTGTAGGATTCTGTGTGGCAGGAATACTAATACTCAATGATTCTGTGACTGATTGCTGCGGATCTAATGAAACATTTAGTGGGAAAGTAACGGCCCATCCAAATGGAAGATTCCAAGCTGCTCCACCTTCAATTGTTTGTGGGTCATAAAATGCAAAGGTATCGAATACATTACCTGTGTTTGTAATTGTAATAGAAAATTTCGCAGTCTTCCCTTGCTCAACTTCGACAAGAGAATGGCTGGCATCAAGATCGATACCATACTCAATATCCATCAAAGTTATTGTTAACCTTGAAGAACGTATTGCCGGATCTTTCACTGACATCGCTACGACCGAGATATTGGCAAACTCATCTTGTAATCCTGCTGCTTGATAGATATTAGGTGCTCTGACTCTCATGAATACATCAACTGTTTCTCCTCCTGTGAGATAGATGTTAGTGTCTTCAAAAATAGCAGTATTATTGCTCGAGAAATACAATGTTGCCGACCAATCAAGTGGTACGCCTTCAAGTGTTAAAGTGTAGGAGTCTGCAACAATGTCTGATGGGCCAGGTGTTGAATTGTTAACTGTCAGGTTATACCTTGTTTGTTCTCCTGGCTCTATTTCATGGAAATAAGTCTCTCCTGGTTGGAAGGTAATATCTACAATTCCTGTAAGGACATGAGAATAGCATAATGTGTATGTGTAACTATTACTTTCTTCATTACAAGTATTGGTATCTGCCCATACTAAATGGGCCCCGTTACCTAAATCATTTGAAAATCCAGGAGGAGTTCCTTGATCTGGAGATCTTCCTGAGTTCGGCCCTAGTTTATCTGAATTCCAGCTTGTTAGTTCTGTGGTTTCCCATGGATCTAACACTAGTTCTCCTGCTCCTGTATCGTCTGTAGCATTCAATCTCGTATATTGGATTTCTTCGCCAGCAGATAAATTATCGTTGTCTAGCCATGCAAGATGGGCATTGTCGAGATTATCTACAATAATCGCTGGATGAGTACTTGAGGGTGCCCATGGACGATTCTGAGTGACTTGTCCTAAATCTGAAATTCTTGTATCGTCTATTTTCTTAATTTGATATGTAGAAAGGCCATCTGGGACTCCATCCCAATCGCCTGCTCCACGCATACGTAATTTAGAATAATATACTTCGTAATTATCATCTTTCTTAAATCCATAATCCCGTGTATCCATCCAAGTTATATGCGCATTTTGTTCACTATCGAATGCAATTGATGGATGTAATGAAAATGCATCATCAAGAGTAATTCTTGTATCATTGACAACCACTAAATGTCCTTCTTCGCCTTTGCCTAAATCTTCTGTATAACGTCCGCCAGTGGTTGTTGTTGCTGAATCTCCAGGTTGCCAATTAGGGTCCATATTATTATTTATTTTACCCCATGGATCTAGAACTGTAGTATATATTTCACGACTATTATTTGTTGCAACAAATACCAACGCATCAATAAGTAATGCCATTTGATTTCCAGTATTCGATGCTGGGAAATCATAAACCGCTCCTCCTGCATCTGTTGTTCTAACTGATGTGCCTGGACATGCTCCTATCGATGTATCACTTGTATCTGCGTCTGGACAAAAGGATAAATCTTGGAATCTATCTTTTGTATCTCCCCAGCCATCTCCTGCAAGCCCCACTGGTATTATTCCTGCATTAAGACAAGAGTCGTGTGCTTCATTGATTGTTGTAGTATATTGGGCGGCGCTTCCTTCATCGCCATTAAATGGGCCTTCGTCACTAACTGGTAGTAAGATCTTAGTTGAGTTTGGATTCCATTTGTGATCTTCGGAAGTTGGTGGGTTTCCTGGAACGTTTCCATTGTTATCTTTCCATGATAAACAGGCCCAAGTACTACCTGGACCCCAATCTTCTCCTTCTCCTGTGATATATGTTCCACCATTGTAAATAGCATCGTTCATCCATCGGATTCCTCCGCTATCTTCGCCATCAGCCCCACCTAAGTGTGAGCTTCTTGGACCTGCTCCATTTTTGTAATGAGATGCACAATTTCCTGATTGCATAGCACTAGGTGCCCCCCAAGTAGAATAAAGACCGTAAATTGTTTCAAATACTGTCATATTTGCTTTTTCTAACATTGGTTTGATTCCTTCGAATTGGCCACCGCCACTAAAACTACCTCCGTAAATTACAGTACAAACGTCTGCCCATTCATTACTCATAGAACCTGAGGTATCAATCAAGAAAACTAGTTCTACCTTACCTCCTCTAGTGTCATCCCACACGATTTGTACTTTATCTTGGGCATCTACTGCAATATCAGGGTGGCCCTTATGGCCAATGATAGGGGTGATTAGAGTGTCATCGATCTTAGTGATTGCTTGATTAATTGGATAATCGGGGAGTAGCATTGAATAGTAAATTTGTGGTTGTGAATAAAATTTATCTAAGGCATCGTAGGAATCTTCCCAAGTAATGTGGACTCCTCCTAAGGAATCTACTGCAATTGCTGGCCAATCTCTATTCTTGTTTCTTTCTACCACTACTGTATCGTCAATCGCAGTAATCACTGTATCAAGTGCTGAATCTCCGTCTTGGTCGTCCATAGCAGGATTGAGTGAGGTATATTTTATTGAAGGAGTGGAACCTGCTTTATCTGCCCATACAATATGAACAAAATCATTTGAATCTATTGCAATATCTGGATGCCATGATTTTACTTGTCCAGCATTAGAAATCCTAGTAGAATCAATCAATACATTACCTCTCGCGTCTAACAACTTGTAAAATAAATGGTTTGTATTTTCTGACCAAACAACATGAACGTTGCCTTGTGAATCAGATGCTACTGTAGGCATACGTAAATTCACTGCGGAATCATCTACAATTTCAATTGCTTCTGATATTACTACCGATCCTGCTGATGCAGTGGGTAATCCCATTGCAGAAAAAGTCGATAATATCATTACTAAAACTAAAAACACACTACGTAATTTTTCACTCATATTAAACACCTATACCTTAGTACTGTAGATAATTAAGAAATCATCATACTTAATAACAACTATTTGAGGTCACTATTTTTTTTTGAAAGACACCTCAAAACTGAAACGATAAATGCGGCTCCCCCTAATTGTGGGAGACGATGATAAACTGCTCATTCGGGTTGAAAACCTGACTGTTCTTCGGGGCTCTCAAAAAATAATTAAGAACATTAATTTAGATTTAAATGAGGGAGAAATAATAATTTTGAATGGGGAAAACGGGTGTGGAAAATCTACATTAATTGAAACTATGTCGAATCTTATATCTCCTGAAAAAGGTGCTGTAATTCATACCAAACCGATATTTGGATTGACTTTGCAACAAAATGGCATAAATGGTGACGAGCTGGTAAATGAAAGAATTAGATATTCGATGATGGTTTCAAATGGCGACCCAAAAGAAATGGATGAATTACTAGAACATTGGAATATATTACATAGGAAAGCAGACCTTATTGCTCATCTTTCATTTGGTATGAAAAGAAAAGTTTCTGTTCTACAAGGATTAATGCCTGCTTATTGCTCTGATTCTCCAAAATTCTGCCTTCTTGATGAGCCAACGGAAGGATTAGACAAAGCATCTGTGAACTTGTTAGCAAATGATTTACTCGCTCTTGCATCACGGGGACATGGTTTTGTAATCGCTACTCATGATTCTAGAATTTCTGATATTGCTACGAAAATTTGTGATATGAAAGAAGGGAAAATAAATATTAAGAAATTAGATATTAAAAAAATACATGAACATGAACCTCCTCAAATAAATGAAAAAGAAGGCAGTATTAATCTGGCTAAATCTATGTGGTCTCGCAATATTAGTAAGAGAACTATGTTGCCTATGCTAAAAAGAGGGTTGCCACTAATTACAAGCTTGTTGATTATTGCTGGTTTATTGGTGGGATTAAATCACGATTCTATTCCCCATAACTTAACGGGTGGACTAATCTTGTTACCTGGTTTTTTAGCCGCATTAATCCGGCCTGCTGAATTAAATTATTTCCATGAAGAAAGATGTGGAGATTGGTGGAGGGCTATGATTTCAGAACCAATTGTTCCACAATCTACACTTCTAGAAATAGTAACAATATTTTTTGCGCCTTTTATTACTTCATTATTAGTTCTAGATGGGGCTTTACCTGAAGATAAGATCATGTTAATAATTTGTTCAATAACAATGGTACTGGTAATGCAAGCAAATAATGCAATTTATTCTTTGGCAGAGGGCATGCCAAGAAAAAACGCCACATTTATTCCCTTACTTACCTTAATTTTAATTTGGCCATTTCTCATAACAAGCGATATGTTAGTGACTGGAAGTGTTAATAATTCAATAAATGAAATCATACTTATTATTGTGATTCCTTGTGTTATTTATCTCGTGGTACCAACACTATCAAAAAAGTAAACCATTAGGGTGGTATTAATGGATAATTCTAAACTGGGTATCAGTTTTTTGATGAGTGGTTTAGGTGTAGCCGGAATGGGATTATTGCTTGGGCTATTTGTTGCCCCAAGCGTTTCTTCAGAAGAATGGAATGCTCCCGAGGCTTACAGAATAATATTTTGGCATGTACCTGCTGCATGGACTAGTTTTATCACATATGGAATGTTATTTGTTGGGTCTGTTGGATGGATGTGGAAAAGAAAAGAGTGGGCTTGGAAATTAAGTGGTATTTCTGCTGAATTATCTCTTTTATTCGGATTATGTGTGGTTGTTTCAGGCCCTATTTGGGGGATGGCAGAATGGGGTGTTCCTTGGGATTGGGGAGATGTAAGGTTGAATACTTACGCTGTGCTTTCCGGGCTTGCGTTGTATTTAGTGATGTCAAGAAAAAATCAACCTGATTCGAATGAATTTCGAGATGTATATTCGGGAATTGGGTTATTTGGATTTTTATTGGTTCCATTGACTTATTTTGCAACCATTGCTTGGCAAGTTAGACATCCAGCCCCAATTGTGGGTCCTGCTGCAGAATCTGGATCTGTGGATCCAATTATCTACCAAATTTGGCTTTTATCATTTGCAGGATTCTTATTATTAATGATTGGGCAAGCAATTCTTAGTTCGCAAGTCTATACAAGTGAAGCCCGCTTAGAAAAATTACAAACAATCATAGATGAGAAAGAAGAAGGTGAAATTAATGGCCAGTGACCTTGTATTCTTGGGGGTTGCTTATACAGCAATGATTGGTTTGATTGGATGGTTTAGTTGGCAATTATTTTCAAGGCTAAATCATGTAAACAAAAGACTTGAGGCTGTGGAAAATCTATTGGAAAAAGAGAATTAGACCCAGTCGCTAGGATCAAACCCAGAACCGAAGCCCCCCGATTCATCTCCTTCAACGACATTGTCTTGTGAATCAGAAAGTGATTTATCTTGTTTTTTAATCTCTCCCTTTTTACCCCAATCATCTACCGGTCCTTGCTCTCTTGTTCCGTGACCAAATTGAAATTTGATTTCATGAATAATGCTAAGTTTTGCCAGCCATAATCTACGCAAGGATTGCATTAGTTCGTTTTGAGAAAGGCCATCAATCCAAATTGGTTCACTGACATTGAATGCTTGTAATGGACCAACACCCCTAATTCCATTTTCATGGCCTAGATGTACTACCCAATCAATTCCTGTTTGTGTTAATGTCATACGGACTCTGTGTAGCCAACTTATCCATGCCCTTTTGTCTACAGCCCTCATTTTCTTCATGTTTTTTTGTTGACCTCCGTCTACACGTGTGCCACTACTTATTGCAACTAGATTTCTATTTTTAGGCATTGAAATATTGAAAGTATGGCCTGTCGGGCCAGGAGGGAATTTTAACAACATATGGAAATGTGCTTTTTCGTTTTGATGAGATTGTAATTCAATAGATTCTGTTGCAAACCACTTTCTTATCGCTTCTTCTATCTCTGAAGGCCCCATGTACCCCGGTTACAATAACTAGTTATGACCGCTTTGTTCTTAGAATCCTTTTATTTTCAAATTTAGTGAAACTAATAACTCTCTTAATTCATCATTTGATTGCCTTTTTTGTAAATTATTTATTCTGATTTCCCATAATAAATCATTCCAAGCATCTAAACAAAATGTAAGGCTTATTCTATTAATCAGCCAAAAGATTGGAAACATTAATCCCCACAGCATCAAATAAAATGGAATTGATTGAAACAATGTTATTTGTTCCAATCCCATTATTGCAGGCCTAATGCCTAACAATGATGCCAATAAGAAAACAGAAATTGCTGCTGTTATAGGCCAATAAAGAAAAGGAGACAATATAAATCCAATAAAATGGATTGATGTTCTTGCATCTTCTCCTTCATCTGTAATATTTCCTAAATAATTACATATTGCTAAAGTCAAGCCTGATGATAATAATAAAAAGGGAAATAAGATAATTCCAAGTAAGATTCCTGGAATTGATTTTATCATGTTACTATATGACATCTTAGTTAATTCTCCTTTGGAGTTAATTGCTCTACCATCTAACTTGTTATTATCTAGAATTTTTGCAGCTTTTGTGGCTTGAGAAAAAAGTTCTGTATGTTCTGATTGCTTTGGGCCTGATTCTTTTTGCTCTTCATGTGTTCCAATTGAAATGTCTGATAGTTTTCTCCATTCCCTAGCTGATTCTACTTCTTCTCTCCAGTTGAGAGTTTGCTCATCATCATTCCTTGCTTTAAGATGAGATAATAATTTCCATCCCCCATATGTTTCCCAATTTATTGCCCCTGGGGTGACTTCTTCCAAATTTAATTTTAACAGATCTCTAACATGATATACATCTTTCGCAGGAGGTTCAATCCATTCTTCTTTATTATATTTTGAACCTAAATCTAATAATTCTTGAGATAGTTTGTAATCAATTGGGTTACTAAATTCTACCCAAATATCTGTTCTGAATAAATGTCTTTTTCGGAAATGCATACCTACAGGGATAATTTGTGGTTTCTCTTTGCCTTGAAAATTTGCAATTGTTGCCGCTGAAGTTAATACTCTTGCAGGACCCGTTTTTAATCGAATCAAATGGCTTTCATGATGAGAAGTTCCTTCTGGCATTAATATCCCTCCAAACCCTGCTGAAATTCCTTTTGAAAGTCTAATTAAACTACGGCCATTGAGGTATTTTGCTTCTTCTTCTGTGCAGCCACCTCGCATTAATTCCGCCTGTCGTACTACTGGTTGAACTGCCATACGCCTTGCCCAAAACCCAAGTAATGGATGATTAACCAAATCATGTCGCCCCCCAACTACCAAATAATTCGGATGGTGATTAATTATTGGTGCAACGTCCATAAGGCCGTTTGTATGCCAACACACCGTCAAAATTCCACACTCTTTTGACATATTTTCTTTACCTGAGGTGATAAATGTTCGATATTGCATTTTTGTTGCTTGAGCTGTTAAAAAATATGCTATTTTTGTCCAAAATGTTGAACCTGGTGTTTTATTTGTATAATCTGGAGATTGAACATTTAATAATTTTTCATATTCTAATACTGATGAATGTTTTGATAATTCTGGTAAAATATCTCCATGTTTATCTGTTGCTCCATCTTCACCAATACTCATTTTATTTTTGGACATAAGTTCCTCTCCTAGTTATTTATTGACATATTCTATTTCTTTTTGTAAATTTTTCAATACAGCAAAATCTGGTTCAATAGAACCAATTTCGGGGGCTTTGGGCCAACATGCAAGAAGAGACTTTCCCCCGTCCCCTTCTGTTCTTGGGATGACGTGAATATGGACATGTGGTATTTCTTGACCTGCTAAAGTACCGTCATGAATACCTATTAAAAAATCAGAAGTTTTGAAAAATGCTGAAAGTTTTAATTGGGTTTGAACGACTCCGTGCCATAAATCAGACAATTGTTTTGGTGAAAGTTCTGCTAAATGTTTGACCTGTTCATGTGGAACTACAAGTGTATGACCAGGCCTTCTCGGATTGATATCAAGAAATGCTAGCCAATTCTCTCCTTTAGATATTTCAAAGCAAGGTATTTCTCCCAAAATAATCTTGGAAAATAGAGAGGGGGTCTCGCTCATATTAACCTCTGTTAAATATAGAGTATAGAAATGTTAGTCTACAAAAATGCCTAATTGCTTGGAGTTAGTATCCATGTGTCGCTAGCGCTTTTCCTTAAGGGTAACCAATTTAGTTGTAAGTTAGAATCTACCAAAGTGTGTTTTAACATTGTTTCATCAAGTTTTTCTTGGAAGTCTGTTCTTTGGTGACTTCCTCGAGATTCTAAACGTGAACTTGCTGCAACAATTGAGGCTCTAGCAATTGATATTAATCCTCTTAATTCTAATATCTCTGTAAGATTTGTGTTCATAATCATATTATTATCGATTAAGTTTGCTTGTTCTACGTCCATTTCTAACTTCTCAAGGATCTTCTCGGCTTCTTGTAAACCTTCCAATGATCTTGTAAAACCCATCTTTGAAGAAAAAGTATTCCATAATTTCATTTTTATGTTGCTGCTATTAGATGTGTTGTTAATGCTTGCATTAGATACCATGTCAGCAATATTTGCTTGTGCTGAAAACATTGTTTCATTCAAAGATTCTGCCCCTCCGAAATTTTTCTTTGTAATCCATTTTCCTGCGTGCATTCCTGCTAATGATCCTCCAACTAAATCTTCCATCAAACGATTACCTGCAATAATTCCAGTACCATTTAATCCACTACAAGATGCGCTTCCTGCTGAGTATAATCCTGTATACCAGGTGTCCCAATTTCCTCTAACTACTCTGCCATGTTCATCTACGGGAAGTCCTCCTACTGTTTGCTCAACCTTAGGAGAAACTGGAATTAATTGTTCGGACATATCTAATCCTGTTCTATTCTTAATTGCTCTACTCAATCCACCATACCATTCTACTGCGGCTTTACTTAATGATGTAGCATCCAATAATGCTAATCCCCCAGCTGTATTAATTTCCTGAGCTAATTTATTAGGTGTTGTATCAGAATTAATTTGTATTTCAGTACCTGCGGATGTTGTTAATTTTCCGCCATTTTGTAATATGTCCAATGATAAAGATAATTCTGTATCGGGCACACTTAATGGGTTCCAAGAAATAAATTCCAAGTCCCTTAATTGACAACCAGCATCTAAAGCAATTGATAGCCCTCGGGAGGAACTGTTTCCAGAGTTCCATGCATTTTCAAAACCGTCATCCGCAATAATTACTGCTTTGGACTGTAACGATTCAACTGTTCCTTCGGTCATATCAAGAGCAACTATGCCTGTAACCTGTCCGTTTGAATTGCTTAATGAAAGAGGGAACCAATCTCCTCTACGCATTATACTTCTACGAATGCACTGCTCTTCTAAGATATGTTGAATTTCCCTTGATGTTGAAAAACCTGTTGTCAATACTCTAGGTGCTTTGTGTCCAAGTCCTTTCTCTGAATTGGGAGAGCCTGAAAGTGATCTTCTGAAATTAAGTCCCCATTGATCTAATTGTGATATGTGTGAATTAATTAAAGAAGTACGTTTAGAAACAATATCTTGATCGTTTAGCCAATCTCCTCCTCTGATTGTATCGTCTCTATGCGACATTGGATTACTTTCATCAATAGATGCTGCTAATCCGCTTGAATAGGTGTCTGAGCCTGAATTTCCAAGCCCATGTGCAGAAAGAATTACTACACTAGCGCCTTCATCATATGCTGCGATTGCAGCTCTCATACCTGCAATAGTTGCACCAACCACAACAACGTCCCATGCCTCCATAATAACTCCCCTTGAACACTCCAGATATTAGTAGGACATAAATACGGCGATAATGATTATAGAGGAATTAATCCGCCTTGGCTCGCTAATCTCTCTATTCTATTCAATGCCCTAAACCACAAAACATTATTGCTTGAGGCTGCAGGAATTTCTAATTCTTTTTCGAATAAAACTTCTCCAGATTCATTTTCAAGCGTTACAATAACTTTGCTTGCAGTTTTATTTGACCAAGAAACTGACATCCATAATAGATGGCTGTCATTAGTTAGTTGTGTCATTGAATCTATTGCATTATCATTAAGTGTATCATGTAATGGTCGTTCTTTTCTTTCTATTTTACTTGGAATGGTGTCAATTCTAGTACTCTGCTCCCTAGGAACTGCATTCGGTGTTGTAATTGTTAACTTTACAGATTCTTTAGATGAGGTATAATTTGTCAATCTAACAAATATATCTGCCCCTGCTCCATAATCGTGCCTGTATAATTTTGTATCCACTATCCACTCTTCTTCTATATTGGGGGTGGTTAATTCCTCAATCATACCCTCTATTATATGGAAAAGTCCGGGGCATTGTCCATATAGGTGTAAAAGAAAATATTCAATATCGGGATTCTCTAAATCATTAAATTCGGATAAGAATGCCGTTTTTTCAGATTCTATTTCTTCCTCACTTAATTTCTTCTTAAGTCTAAGGTGTTCCAATAATAATAACCTCTCAATGGCATCTTCGGAAAATTTAATCGACCTTCCAGCCCTTATTTTAGGTTCGAATGTTTCCCTCCATTGGCGCCAGGATCTTTTTGTCCATGGATCTAAATGTGCTTCCATTACTTCAGTTATTGGATACCTGATATTCATTTCTCTTTGGCAGGGCTTGTAAATAGACAACATAGGATACCTTAAATCGGGAATTAATCCCCAATTTCGAAGAATTATAGGTTGGATTGCTAAAATAATTTCAGTCATACTTGCGGAAATAAGTAAAAGTTGAGGCCCTAATGTAATATCTGTTTGTAATACTGCAATAAATGCACCAAGAAATGCTAAAAGCCCTAGATTTATGTGTAATTTTTGTACATTCCTTCGATCATCTAGCTCTTCAAGCATCCTTACTGCCCCTGGCCTAACTGCTTCATGTGCTTCATCCCGACGAATTAGTTCTAAATGATCCACAGCAGATTTCCAAGTAGTCTCTAATGTGATTAATGTAGGTAACCTTGGAAGAGTTACAAATAATGCTGCTAAACAAATTAACCAAATTCTCAAGACTTGTTGCATCGGAATAAATAAAGGAAACAAATAAAGTAAGGAAAGAAGTATTGGACTGCTGCTTCTCCAAACAGAAAATAAAGGATTTTGAATGAAACTGCCCCATTGTAATCTTGTCTTCTCTCTCAACTTCGAACGAACTAATAATCCATCTATCCATTTAGAGTCTTGTTCTTCGAACCCTTTACCATAGGGATTAGGCAATAATGCCTCGCCCATGTAATCGGAGTCTTCATACACAAACAAAGCGATACATTGTAAATTATTAAAATGATAACCCGTTTAAGCCCAATTACTCGTATAACGTGGGTGCATAGTGTAGTTTGGATATCACGCTGGCCTCCTAAGCCGGCAACCGGGGTTCAAATCCCCGTGTGCCCGTTCCTAAACGGCATTGTATTGTGTTGCAATGTAAATTGAAATTGTATAAGCTAGAACCGTACAAACGATTCCAACTGCCATTGCAGCTTCAAAACTCCAATCTCGCCTTAATAAGTATGGTAAAATGATGAATAATGAAAGTGCGGGGATAACTAACCAAAGTATCCCTTCAGCAAAATCTGCAACTTTTGTAGTATCTTTCGTATCATTATACAACCAAAATAAAGAAAGGATGCTGACAATGGGTAAAGAAACAATTAATGCCCCGAATATTGATGATTTTTTTGCTATTTCGCTTGCTGCTACAACTATTGTTCCACTAAGCAAACCTTTGCCGAGCCACTCTAACCATGCCATATGCTGTGATTATTACCTCTTATGTTAAACTTTCAAATTTTTTAACACATAATGGTGAATAAAATAAGATTATTTATTATCACAATGAAAAACAAATTTAGTAATTATTATAATAATTAAATATTTTTTGCAATCCAATCGTTTAGTTGATCAGGCGAATCTGTAACTTTTGAATACTCATCTAATAATTGAATGTAAATTTCTTTATCTCCTTCGTTAATGAGTATTTGAATAATTTCAATTAATGCATTTGTATTAGATGGGAAATGTTTTAGATATGACATGTATGATTCCTTAGATAGTTTATTTTCACCTATATTTCTATAACAACGCGCTGAAAATAATCTCAACTTTTCAATATCTTCAATTGAGGTTTGAATTTCGTTTAAACATTTATCATAATTTTTTGAAATATATAAGTGTCTAATGAAATTAAAATGATACTTTCTATTTATACAAAGTTTATTTTTATTTATCTCGTAAAATTTAATGTATTCCTCACTATTTCCTTTCTCGTGAAATGTTTTTAAAACTTCGAATATCTCTTTATTGGAAGAATCTATGGGTAATAAATCATTAAATTCT
>Ga0114997_10000955_pt1 | contig 24077 bp, 11 predicted proteins | sample ArcticOcean_MG_C_2_FD_87045 | JGI IMG/M metagenome (GOLD analysis project Ga0114997, IMG submission 87045) | Marine microbial communities from western Arctic Ocean - ArcticOcean_MG_CB4_136 | ecosystem: Environmental > Aquatic > Marine > Oceanic | place: Arctic Ocean: Canada Basin | collected... | reverse complement strand
TTTTCCACTTTCGTTTCCGCCGATAATACTGTTTATCCCGTCATCGAATTCGAAGTTGTGTAAGCCACTGAACGCCATGAAATTTCTGCAAGCAGCAGATACAATTTTTGTGATTGGAATAGTTTGATGTTCAATCATTATTCCACCCGAAGTCTATTCATCTTCATCGGCAAGGCCTTCAAAAACCCCTCGATTATTGGTCCAGATATATACCATAGTTTCACCTTCGCGACGATATTGGATATCTTCTGGAAAATAATCATGGATTATCTCAATGAAAGTGCGACGTTTTGGTATCCCATAGGAATGGGCGAATTGTTTCAAAGATTGCCGACTAAATCCCTTCTCAACTAGATAGTCTTGAAAACGATTAGAGAATGTAGCAAGTTTGATTTCACCCTCAATATAACTTAGAGCAGTTAGAATATGTTGATAGAAGTCTTGCTTAAGTTCGAGTATTTCCCGTTTATTTTGAACCTTAGCAATCTTCTTTTCATTTTGGAAATCGCCCTCTTCAGCAATCGGTTTTACTTCCATAGAATTGTTGTTACTTGATGATTCGTAACCAAATATTTTGTCAAAAACACGAATCCAGAAACCGTTACGGTTGTTATGCATATTGATAATTAAATTTGATTGATTTCCCCGTCCATACCACTTATCTGGTGGTGACAAGGTGTTGTTGTTGTCGATATTTATCGATTCAAATATAGCGTGAACTTCAGGATAGTTAATACCAGCTTGATGGCCCTTGTCCACGGTTACAGCATTCCACAAAAGGTACTTCTTAACCCGGTCCCAATTCCCTGGAAAGCCACGCCAATAACTTGGAACTCCAAGGTACTGCTGCATAGTTGCGTTACGTGCTAAATTACAAGATGTGCACATGATAATCTTGTTTGAAGAAGCGTTTGGGCCACCGAGTGCACGATCATGTATGTGTTCGGTATTGGAGTTGTTTCGAGTCAACTTCTTTCCACAATGCAAACAACAACCCCCACCTGAAATAACAAATTCATGACGTGCCTGATTCAAAGGTGAACCATTTACACTCTTTCCCTTGCGGAAAAGAAAATTGAATGCAGTTTCCAAAATCGAAGCATATTCTATTTCATAATTTGACATGTTACCGAATAATGATTTAATGCAGGATTAAAATTATTGTAATAATTTACACATTCAAACAATCTACGATATCAAATAGGTATGATGGCACAAACAAACATCATTGCCCCAAAGGCCGTAAATTGGCACTGCGAAGCATTTTGTAATTACCGCTGTGAATTCTGTTACGCGGGTTTTGAAAACCAACGTAAGCAACCTAAGATTAGTTTAGAAGAAGGAATTAGCATAGTACATGATCTATCTTCAGCAGGAGTTGAAAAAATAAACTTTGTAGGCGGGGAACCAATGTTGCACCCTCATCTTGACGACTGGATTAAGGAATCTAAGCGTTGTGGGATGGTGACTAGTATCGTTTCCAATGGTACCAAGATGACTGAAGAATGGTTGATTGAAATGCGTCCACATTTGGATTGGCTCGGGCTTTCTGTTGACGCTTCAAATGACCAAATACATGCTATAATGGGTCGAGCAAGCGCATCTGAATACAAGCGAGGTGAATCAAATCATCTAAATCGCGCCTTGAAGATAGCATCTCTTGCTAATGCTCTTGGCTATGGAATTAAGCTTAACACGGTAGTAACTTCAGCAAATGCGATGGATGATATGACTGATGTTGTGAAGCAAATAAATCCAACTCGTTGGAAAATATTCCAGGTATTGAAAATTGATGGTGAAAACGAGGGACGTGTTGAAGCACTGTTGGTCTCCAATAGCCAATTCCAGGATTATGTATCTCGTCATGAGGAATCACTGAAATCTAGTACTGTGGACGTTGTTCCTGAGAATAATGATGCAATGCTTGGTACGTATGCTATGATCGATGCTTTGGGACGTGTTTATACCAATAAGGATGGATATTATCTCTACTCTGAACAGACAGTCCAAAATTCTGGTTTTATCTCCTGTTGGTCAGAAGTAAACTCTGGTTTCTCTCATGAAGCATTTGATGCCCGTGGCGGAGAATGGGATTGGGAAGCCTCGTCGGGGGTTGCACTATGAATCAATTCATTGTAATCGAAGGACTTGACGCTACAGGCAAGTCTACTCTTGTTGAAAATCTCACAAGAGCACTATCTGCAAAGATGATTTCTTGTCCTCCAAACATAATTATTCCTTCCCTGCAAGAAGGTTCGATTCGGCCACACTTTGATTCTCTTAGTCCATTGCAGAGAAGAGCATATTATCGGTTCTCGAATTTGGTAGCTAGTGAAGGGGCGTCTAAGCATCTAACAGATAGTGATGTGGTAATGGACCGTTACTGGACAAGTACTGCAGCATTTGCGGCAATGGATGATGATTTTGAGCATGATATAGCACTAGGCGAATACCCAGACGAGATTAGAGTACCAGACATTCTAATCCTCCTAACCGTCGATGAAGAAAACCGTCTAAAGCGCCTGCATGGAAGGGGTGAAGTCGAAACTAGTGAGGAATCAGAACTATCTTCTAATGTTGAGAAAAGACTCAGAGTTCTAGAATCATACAAGTCCTTCAACCCGATTATTATTGATACTAGCAACAAAAGTCCTGAGCAAGTATGCCTAGAAGCCTTAGAAATTATTCGGGGGAGAAAATAATGGTAAATCGTAAATACAATTTAGAAAAATATATCCATGGTAAGAATCACCACAAACGAAGGACAAATCGTAACAAAGTACCAGAGCGCGCCTTTAGGCAAGGGCCTCCTGGAAATAACTCAGGTTACAAAATAGTCGATCTTCACAATCTTGCTCTACACAATGCGAAGAATCGGATTAAGGAAGAGTTACGTGACGCTAGAGCCGATGGATTACCCGGAATCAAGTTCGTTCATGGGTTCAATGGCGGGACTGCAATTCGAGAATGGATGCGGGATAATTCCCTTCAGCAATTTTTGGATGATTCTCAAATCCCGGGCCGTATTTGGTATGAAGAAGAAGGGTCGACCAGTGTCTCAATCACATCCAATTGAACAATCTAAACAGGGATGAATACTAAATCTTAGGTCTGTCTGATAGATTTGATGAGTGCCCCAAACCCCTGGTTTAAGGATTGTGATTCTCTTGATTCTTCAGACGTCCTTCTCGATGGTGAGAATGCCCTTGATATTATCAGGGATCTTCTGCTTGAATGGCCAGGAGACGAGACAGTAAAAATTGATGACAAGAGTAGGCACAAAAGATTAGTTCAAACTATCGCAGGATATCCCGAGATCGATGTAGTAAGGTATCCTTTGGATTGGCCTTTGAATAAAAATGCAGTGAAAGCATTACGATTGACACATTACCTTGATACGATCCAGTCCCCGGACAAATCAACTAGTTTAAGGAGCGCTTTACTTAACAAATCCTCAAACATGAAATCATTGGGAGGCAAAGAATTTGAAGCAGCACATAGAAGACTATTATCGATTCTTTTGTTGGGTTTGAGAGCGACTAATGATGACGAAGAGTCCCATCACCAATTTTTAGTCACCGAACAAAAAATGTTAGTTGCTTTGCACTCAAATCATCAAAGCCGAGTCATTACATTTTGGCCATGGAGTGAGTTAAGTCGTACAATAAATTCAGATTGGGGAGTGTGGAATTCAGAGAATTATTTGCCTCATATTAGTTCAGGAAGTTTACCTGGGAAATATTGCATAGGGTGGACAAACAATGACGACATTTCATTTGTCAAACCCGGAATTGAAATCGGAGTGAAATTACAAAAAATTCAAAAATGGATTTCCAATTGGTCTGATAATTTTCTCAAGATGAGTTTAGAATCAACGTTAATTAGAGGCGCATCTGCGATACTTGAAAGCATAATGTCCACCTTGCGGCATAGCATTATTGCAGAATATGGTGTTGAATCAATTATCATTGATGGTGGGGGGAGACTTGTATTTATGGGTGATGATAAATCGAGAGAAATTTTAGAACAATCTTTCATTAATATATTCAATATGTCTAATCAAAGGCCATACTACAATCATGAGTTGTCAACAGTAGTGAGGACCCTATCTGGTAAATCTCTTGATGACAAACTCAGTTTTGAAGATTATGGGTTAATTTACGGCACTGCCGAATCTGAGGTGCACGAAACGCAAATAAATTTACGAACTAAATCCTGGGTTGAAAAACATCTTCCCAAGTTAGCTATCACCGAAGGAGGAATTCCATACGATGACTTGGCCTTTGAACCGATTATCGGAGACGAAAACTGCTGTATTTGTAATGAGAATGTTCCAATAACTGGCAATAAAAGTGATCGTGATGGGCAAATTAAAGATTTGCAGAAACCATTCTGTGTATTCCATCGGTTACTTTACCATATTGGAATTTCTCAGAGAATGGTTGATTCTACAACTAAGGGGCGTGGAAAACCATTCATTTTTGAAGGGGGTAAAGAACGAAGGGTTTTGGGCATTGCAAGGCTTGATTTGAATTCATTAGGAGTATTATTTACATCCCAATATCTCTCTGAAGAAGAGAATAGTATAGATATTCGTCGTCGCAGGTCAATTAGATTCAACAGTCAATGGTGGGAGATAGTAGATGATGTTCTTGATAGCGATAAATATGAACTTGATAGAATTGTGGCTTGGGTTGCAGCAGGGGATGATATTATTTTAGCCGATTATTCTCCTACTGTCCAAAAGGTGCCAGGTAAACTAGTGAAGATTTTGCAAGATCTGTCATCACGTTTGGATAATTTATCCGATGCCGAATATTCCCCGTTTCGATTATCTTTTGGCGCCGGGGTATCAACTCTAGATGGTGATGCAAATAGTATTACGCATATGATGGATTTATCACATGATGCAGAAATAATAGCCAAGAGTTATTGGAAAGATAAAATACACTCTGATCAATCGAAACACTGGATAATTACTGATTCGGAAGGGGAGATAAAAAAATATCAAAAACCAAAAATTAAATCTTCGAATATCATCGAGCCATTCGATTCTATAATCTATATTGATTCAAAATCCTGAGGCACATTGAAATATGGATGCTTAATATTTGTAAACAGCAGGGTATCTTAAATTTGTAATTAATTACAATATATTGATCTCTGCCATGTTACATTGACAGAAGGGATGGCTATGCAATCAAATATTCAATCTGTTCCTGAATCTTTATCTGACAAAGCTGAAGTGAGAGATTATTTATTGAGTGCGTTAAAGCGAGATCTCATTGGGCCAAGTTGGGCAGAAAACACTCTCCAAGAAAACCCAAATGAAGTATTGAATCTCCAGAGGAAATCACCGAATACATACTACTTTTGCGGTTATATTTCTCCGGCTAAAATTGATGCAGAAGACTCCAGCACAGGGGTTTCTTCGGAAGACATTATTGATGTCTCGAACTTATCAGAAGAAGGCCTCCCACCTGAGAAATTCACGGAAAATTCAAATTCATCAAACCCTAGTGAAGACGACTCACGGCATATAAACGGGCAAGTATCCAACCCTGGTAATTTCATCACCCCGCGTTCAATCGGACTTACAATTAGACCTTTCGATTTCATCAACCAGCCAATTAAATTGAATATCACATGGGGCGAATATACTCTAACAGATCAGAATAAAGAAATGAGAACCTGGAGCCGTAAACCGTTTAATTTCGACTTTTTAATCGAACAGTCATTGTTCAAAGATGGTAACGAACAAAGAATCGAGATACCAAATTCGAATGGATTGGAAATATTTTTGAAAGAAGGAAACTTGAATCACCAAACTATGACCATACGATTGGTAAATAATCGTACATATACATCAAAGGACAAGAATAAATCTGCAGAGTATACAATACATCAGCCAGTCATGTCACTGACCTCTAAATTTTCCGAAGTAAGATCTCCTGATTTCATTGAGGATGACATGAGTATGGCATTGCTATACAGCGATTCTAAGATCTATGCTAAAGGGCATAACGTAGGGGTTAACTGGGAGGATGATACAAAAGTATGGACCGATTTTTTACCTTCGTTTGAAGTACCAATAATGCAAGCAGATTCAAAGCTAAATGATGAGATCCCTACAATGGAAGACTTTTCTAGCGAAGGTTCGGTTGCAGAATCTCTTGATAGAATGAAGAAATTTATGAGGAAATACAAAGCATGGGCTGCTTCGGAGAGTGTTAAATTTTCAGATTACGATCCTGATGTGTATGATAATTATGAAGGTATTTATGATGAGCATATGGGCCGGGTCGAAGAAACAATTTCAAGAATAGAAAAAGGAATTGATTTCTTGAAGTCGGACGCAATAGCCCGTAAGGCATTCGTACTATCCAATGATGCAATAATGCAATCACAATCTTCTGAATCATTAAGTGAACTCGCCAGGATTCCTAATTTCAGATGGAGGCCGTTTCAGATATGTTTCCAGTTGCTAAATGTGAAAGGTTTGCTCGACCCTACTGACGAGGATAGAGGAATCGTAGATCTTGCTTGGTTCCCTACCGGTGGTGGAAAAACCGAAGCCTACCTTGGTTTGATAGCAATATGCTCATTTCATCGCCGATTGTCTCCAAACACCGCCAATAGAGAATTGAAATCTCCGGGAATACATTCTATCATGCGTTATACTCTCCGACTATTAACTGCAGATCAGGCGGGAAGACTTGTTCGAGCATGCGGAGCAATGAATTTAGTTGCAGATAAATGGGAAATCGGCAAAATGAGTGGCTATACTCCTTTCCGAGTAGGCATGTGGATCGGTAGAGATACTAGTCCAAATTCATTTTTCCCTAATCCAAAGTATCCTAACAACAATACAGCTGAAGAAATTATTGATGCAGCAAAGGGTTTGACCGAATCTGGAGATTGTACAGTGGCCCAATTCCCCAATTGCCCCTGGTGCGGAGATAGCAGCGTCGGCGATGTTAAAAAATATGAAATTGTAAAGATGAGTTGGTCTAAGGAAAGGCCAGTGTTATCGATAAAATGCGCAGGGGAATCATGCCCATTCAACGAAGGAGTTCCTTTCACTTGTGTAGACGAGGATATTTACCTAAATCCCACCTCAATATTATTGGGTACTGCTGATAAATTTGCCCAATTATCATTAAATCCATATCCTAAATCTTTGAAAGGAAGGGCAAAAGATCTTGACAAGGATGACATATGGAGAAAATCGGATTTAGAAAATATGGATGCAAGAAATATGATGGGTTTTGCAATGGATTCAGAAGGACCATTACCCCCCTCACTTGTAATTCAAGACGAACTCCATTTGCTCACAGGGCCATTAGGTACTATTGCCGGACTTATAGAGTGCGCATTAGATGTGGCATGGAAATCAACCTGTGATGGCCATCGGGTCAAGTATGTTGCAGCAACTGCTACAATTAGGGGTGCTGAAAATGATGCAAGTTTGATGTATGGAAGGGGATTGAATATATTCCCCGCCCCTCTGCTAACGATTCGCGATAATTTCTTTGCCAAGGAAGTCGGTAAAGATACCAAGAGAGGCCGTTTACATGTAGGCATTATTGCACCTCATGGCAAGAGCCGCACTTTATTAAATCAACCTTCAGCCTCTTTATTACAAAATATTTCAACACTTAGGCAAAAAACTCAAGTTTCAGACGAGCACTTAGATCCTTATTGGAGTTTAGTTCTTTATTACAATAGTCTTAGAGAGTTGGGCGGAGGTCAATCCTCTTTGAGGAAAAATATACCGCAAATGATTCGGTTGTTTGCCGGACAGAGCGGTAGTGAAGCAAGAGTACTCTCTTCTGAGAAGGAATTAACAAGCAGGAGAACTGGTGAAGAACTAACTCAAGCAAAAGAGCATTTAGATTTTACACTGCAATCTGGTAAAGATGTGGTCGATGTAGTTTCTACAAGCAATATGTTTCAAGTTGGAATTGATATTGGACGTCTAGGCATAATGGGAATCGTGGGCCAACCTCGTAGCAACTCTGAATATATTCAATCGAGTGGTAGAGTTGGTAGGAAACATCCCGGAATGGTTGTTTCGTTGTTAAAGGGTAATTATCCTAGAGATCAATCACATTATGAATTGTTCAGGGCTTTCCATCAAGAGATATATTCTCATGTTGACCAAACTAGTATTACACCTTTCTCTCATAGGGCATTAGATCGTGCCTTTGCCTCAACTATGATGATGTTACTACGCTCATCAATTAAACATATTAAGAGGTCCAAGGATTTGTCAAGATTATCAAATAGTGACTGTAACCAGGACGCAGATGATTTGATTGAGTTATTTATTGAGGAAATTAGAAAAAGGCAAGAAGACCGTGGTGGTATTTCTGAGCAAATTATATCTGAAGGGAAAACGATTATCGAGAAAAAGTACGATCGTTTGAAGCATTTTGTCAAGAACTGTGAACATAAAAACGCTACAGCATGGTGGATTATATGGAACGAGAAAGAACGAATTGCAGAGGCTGCAAATAATCCATTATCGTGGATAAAGAGCCCATTTAGGAGAACTAATAATCCAAATGAAGAGGATTTCGAAGAAGCAATTGGTTCATTTAGAGATGTTGCAAAAGAAACCGAACTTGCATTTGTCGGAAAAGATGACTCCAAATCAAGTGCTTCATTTTCTATGCCAGAATCACATTTATTTAGCCATATGGCCCCTGGTCATATTTGGGAAAAGGGAGGAGTGCCATACTTGACTTTAGGAATTAGCCGATGGAACAATGATTTGAGGGAAAGCCGTCAAAAAATTCATCAATTTGCAGCATTCAACAATAAAACCGATCAAATCCCGGGGTTGCGGATTAATGAGCCTTCACTGAATTCAATACTTGGACTAAATTTACAAGGTAAACAACGCGTATTACGTTCTCTACCACCTTATCTGGACGGAAAGAAACAGAATGGTTCTGTGCATGTATCTAAATATCCATTCCATTCCATATGTGAGGCAGGTCATATTTCAACTAAATCTTCATACAGCAAAGATAGGGATGGAAGCTTCTGTGCACGTATTGGTTGCGACAAACCATCTTCTGCTTCCCGCTTCGTGAGTATTTGTGATAACGGGCATTTATCCTCTTTTGATTACAAAAGATGGGCACACCTCGATGTGGAAGGCTATGATTGTAACAGTAATAACATCAAATTGTTAGAAGGTGAAAATAGTGCTTATACACTAGATGATTGGGAAGTGATTTGTGAAGATTGTGGGGCTAGTAAAACTATGATGAAAGTACCGTGGGTTGAATCAATTGACAAAAAGCACGCCCCCCTTTGTCAAGGAAACCGTCCTTGGTTAAATCCGAACTGGGAGGCAGACGAAGACTGTAATATGCGCATGGTTCATCGCCAGGTCGGAAATATTTCAGTTACCTATGCCGAAGGTGCTTCAGTATTACTGATACCGCCAGACGTGGCCTTTTCATTAGCAAACCATCCAGTAATACAAAGTCTGCTTATAACAGCAGAAACTACCGGGCAATCTTTCGAAGAATTCAAACAAAATTATGATGCGATAAGACTTGTACCAGGCGTATTGCCAATAGATGATTTATTGGGTGGAACTTATTTCGATGATGATGGCGAAATAAATCATGGTGAATACCTGAAAATGCTATGGGATTACAAAGGGAAACACTTGGGAGGAGAACATCTTACACTTGAGAACCTTAGAGGCCGAGAAAGGACTGGAATTATCGATAACGATTCAGAAGGTTCCCTGTCTATCGACCCAGAAAGATTTGATAAAACTTCAATTGCAGGTAACTTTGGCACTTTCCCAGAAGCATGGAGGGATGACGATTGGCCTTTGCGAGGCGCAACAAGAGTCAACAGACTTACTGAATTAAAATACATATACGGCATTGACAGACTAGACCCGAAAGAATCGAATAATCAACCGATAGATCATCCCGAAACTAGGGGGAATTCTCCCGAAGAAGAATTTGGCATTGGAATGTATAATTATGGTGAAGGTATCTTCTTGGATATCAAACCTTCATGGTTATCCAATCTTAAATCTAAGAGGGATGCAACAATATCGAAAGAGTCTCACAGGGAGATGGCGTATTCTAATGACGATAGGCTTCGAAATATTAAGCGACAAATTAATTCATTAAATTACAGTAAAAATAATTCAGCATTTACAATCTTGCATACCTTGAGCCATTTAATAATCCGGCAATTAGCTAATTCCAGTGGGTTCTCATTGGGCTCTATACGTGAGAGATTATATTTTGATGCAGATGAGGATGGTACGACAAAGCAGTGTGGAATTTTATTATACACTTCTGGACCATCATCTGATGGAACACTGGGAGGTTTAGTCCGTCAAGGTTCATCCCAGAAGAAAATCAAAGATTTGATTGAAAATGTGTTATCAAGTTTGGAGCAGTGTTCTAACGACCCTGTATGTTCAGGCCATGAACCAACGGTCGACGAGCCTAATGGTGCAGCGTGTCATTCATGTGTTCTATTACCAGAAACATCCTGCGAATTAGCGAATCATTATCTTGATAGGAACTGGGGTTGAGGTGCATGGATCCAAGGATTAGTTTTACTTGGCCTAGCAAGGTTGAATCCTCATTTGGCACTAATCTTGTAGATGATATCAATCGATTAGTTAAGAAAACTAAATTTGAGGTAGTAATTATGGCATACAACTTGAACGTAAAATCAAATTTTTTCCTACAAAAAACCCTCAAAGAGCGATTACAAAAATTAGGGCCTAAGATAAAGCTGTATTGTGACAATTACTCGAACGCTACCACCTTTGCCGATCTATTCTATGATTGGAAAGACAACTTAGAGATTTGGTATTGGACTGATAATTCGGATAGTTACTCCAAGTTCCATATTAAGGCTATTGCCGTTGATAAACATAATTTGTATATTGGTTCTGCAAACTTTAGTGAAACTGCTATGGATTCAAGTGCTGAATGTGGCTTATTTTTAGATAGCCCTGAGTGCTATGAATCATTAATGGCATACGTGGGTAAATTGTGCCATTCTTCCCTATTATCCAGATTTAATTATTAGACTAATATGCCAAAGAGGTAGAAATATGGATTGCAAACACTCATCGAATCAATCTACGGCGGGGGTCGTAATTTGTGGTGATTGTAACCTTTTCACATGGGGCCATAATGGCAGTAGATATTTGGTCCCTACAATCCAGAAAAGATGGGTTAATGGCGAGCAAAGAAAAACAATACAACCCGTAAAAAACCCCCAATTACTTACTGAATTTACTGAATCCTTTATGATTAGAACTAGATTATATTCCGATCTCGATTATTTAGTCGGCGAGTGTAAATTTCCTTCAGTCGCTCCAAAGAAGAATAGAACTTTGAAATATTCAAAAATAAATAAGGTACTTCTTATCTTTGGCCTCCAAACAACTAGAATTTCATCAGTAGAAGAGCCAGAATCGAATGATCCATTTATCATCCATCGCGTTGATATCAATCCCTTTAATCAAGTATTCCCCCATCCAGTAGTTATTGAAGAGATTCTCGAAGAGCCTCGAACTCTGATTAAAGATAAGCGCTGGGAAGAGTGGGGGGGTCTCTTGAAAAGCGGATTATTCAATCCATTCCAGCAATCCTTGAAGGATAAACAATTTGAGACGATCGAATGTATAATGAAGAACCCAGGTTCATTAACAGTGGCCGCTTTGCCAACAGGTTATGGAAAAACAAGGATAGTTCAAGTTGCGACTTACCTATTGCGTAAAAGCCACCTTGAAGAGAAAATACGTGTTAATGAAGAAGGAGATTGTGGTCCAACTTTGATTATATCGCCGTTAGTTGCACTGATGGATGATCAAAGAACGAAGTGGAGTGTTGAATTTAGTGAACTCCTCGAAGGAGCGGGATTATCAAAATTGAATTGCCGCTTTTTGACAACTGCAGATTTAGACAGAGATCCAGTGAAAATGCAACAATTAAGAGACAATAAACTAGATGTTCTATGCTGCTCACCCGAAGATTTGATGGATCCTAAACAAAGAAGAAATCATTGGTTGGAAACATTTGCTAGAATGAAAGTGCCATTCAGCATGATGGTAGTTGATGAGGCACATATCATTGGTTCTTGGGGAGCTACGATACGTCCACAATTTCAGTTGCTAAGTTTGGTTAAGGATAGATTGTTACAAAGAAATTCTAACTTACGCGTATTGCTAATGTCTGCCACTATCTCAATGTCAGAAGAAAGAGAATTGATTCGGCTATTTTCTTCAGGATTACACCATAAATTAGATCCAAATGGGAATAGTACTGCGATTAGAATTACTGAAGAAGGAACTAGGCCAGATCTCTATATTGATATTTCATTTGAAGAAGAACCTTCACCAGACAGAATGATGTATAATTTGAATTCAATTGCCGAGTCATTAACAGATGATTGGAATAAAAAGAGCGATGGTTCACTTTTCAGACCGGATGGTCGGCCATCACCAATTTTAATCTATACGCCTTATCCCGAAATTGCGAATAATATTTTACGCCCCAGTGCAATAAATATCATTTCTGATGGTGATAAAAACTTTGTTAAGACATACACTGGAAGAACATCTCCTCTAAGCAGAGTTAGGAGATTACAAGATTTTGTCGAAAATAAGGTTCATGCCATGATTGCAACAAGTGCTTTTGGGATGGGTGTTGACAAACCGGATGCATGGATAGTGGCTTATTATGGAATGCCTTATTCATTATCAGATTTATATCAGGGCTTTGGTCGTGCAGCAAGACATAATGATTGGAAACAGATTGGCTACAGAAAAAGTGGCTATTGTTTGGGAGTACTTCATGGACTTGTTAGGAGTTTTAAACCTCGTATGGGCTTAGCATTGACTACCGAACGGTTTTGGGATATGTTAAATTCAGAGGAATCATATATTACTGAAAATGGATATATTGTTCTAGATATTTCTGATAACATTGGAGAAAAGTACTGGTCGACTATTATTAAGAGCGATGAAACAATTGTTCAAACCAATCAAGACGATGAAGTGGAGGAAGAAGGTGACAAAGAAGGCTCAGAGGGGCAAATAAATGATATTGTTCAACAATTAATTTCAACGCAAGCGATTTCAATTTCCAATAAATCGTCATCTCAAGTCAGGGATAACTTCGATAAAACGTTTGACGAAGCATATGGCAAAATGAAACAAATTAAAGAATTGTTGAGTCTTAGATTATGGTCAATCGCTTGCTTACAAAGAGTAGGTCTCGTTGAAATACAGGGTTTCCATCCATCTATTTTGCTGAAACAAAATGATAAATCGATACGATTGAAAGAGACATTAGAATACCAGGGTTATCCGGGTATAATCGAAGCATTGGACAATCAAGGAAGAGAAAATATACCAACTCCAAATAATCTAGACGGCAGCCTACAAAAAAGAATGGTTGTACTCAAAATCAAGCAACATATAGGTGGATTTGATGATATTAAAAGTGGTATCTCGACAGGATTAGATCTTCTGAAAAAAAGACATGATGAGGGTAAAGAAGAATTACAAAAGTTTCTAAAACTTGCTAAGAACCCGGATGGGAAAGGTTGTTTCAGACAACACTTCTCTCAAACAATAGGACTTACTTTAGAAAAATCATGTGTACAACAGATTATGATTAATCAACAAGAAGCAAATGGTAAAATCGTTATGCCATGTTCACTTTGTCGAAAGGATAAATATTTCATTGGGTTGGGACTTGGACCAAACATAACTATGTTATCAACTCACAATATCTTGAGAGTTATCCGTGACGGTAAAAATTACCGTTCACAAGAAGGAACCAAAAAGAAGAGAACGCATTCTCTAATAATTGATCGGGGTGATCGCCTCACAGAGGATGGAGATGATGAATTATTAAGTGGAGATTACCAATTACAATCAGCCACAGATTATGATTCATATTCGGTATTATGTCCCGATTCAAATGATAAAATTGGAAAAGTAACAATGGGAATTAATAATATTGCGTCTATAGCCACGGGCATACCTCAAAGATGGGATATTTGGCAATTTCTGATAGCAGTAAAAAACAGTAATCAAGCAACATTTAGTAATGAAACAGATTGATATAATTCAAATGAGAGGGAGATATATGGCAATTAAAACACTGACAAAAACACTAGGTATGTTAATTCAAGGACGACGAATTGAGATTCCACCGATTCAAAGAGATTATGCATGGGACCCAGCAAAATCGGCTCAACAACTCTGGGATGATTTACTATCATTCCACAATAATTCTGATAGTGAACATTATTATTTGGGAAACATGATTTCGTGGGTAGACCTGAATGGGAAGTCGAAAGAGCTCGATGATGATTCGCATATTTGGCAACTTCTTGATGGGCAACAAAGGCTGACTTCACTAACAATGATTTTTAATGCAATTTGGGCAGAATTAAATGCAATAGGTAGTCAATTATCTGCTGAAATATGTAATGAGATTTACAAGACTATATTATTTGTAGATGATGATTTATTTTCAGTTGAAGAATGCAGATCATCATTGCATCCCCGCCGTGAAGAATCGAGAGATTTCTTGAAGTGGCTGATCGAAAATATGCGAGATGGATTACCCGATGAATGGGAGGATCCTATCGCGAGAAAAATGGGGAATATGCAACGCGTAGCAACAATTTATCACCGTTATATTCGTTCGTTGTTGGATCAAAAAGGTGAACAAGGTTTGGTTTCATTTTATCAGACCTTAAGAGACAGAGTAATCGTCGGGGTTACTTTAACAGATGATTTATCAATGGGATTCCAAATGTTTCAGACTGCAAATGCACGCGGTACTCCACTGACATCCTATGATATGTTTAGGGCATTTTCAATTAAAAGAGCAAAGGTTAGTTTAAATCTAGGTCAAACAACAGTGGACAAAATAGTCAAACAGTTAAACAGGGTAGAAAGAGTCATGAATAAGTTTAGTGATAAGCCTAAAGAGGTTGAATCGGAGACGAAAAGTATCATGACAGCCTGGACATCATGTAGAACAGGAAAACATAACACAAAGGCAGTAATTGTTAAGAAAATTGAGAATGATATTGACAATATTCAATCCGTTACCAAATTAACAGACCTAATTGCAGATCTAAGGCTGAATTCTCGGACCTGGGAGGAATTCAAAACTAGAAGGCCAGGGAAAAGGGGAGATCATGATACTGAGATTTGGAGGATGTTGGGTCGATTTGAATTACTTGGTTTTACGATGCATTGGCCGGTAGTTCTAGCATTAAGAACCGCTCAGGACGACTTAGAATGGAACGACGATATTTTGAAATCTGTAATTTCGATGATAGAATGGTCTGTAATCAAGGGGGTCGTTTGTACTGGAACTAAACTTGCAGGTAAAACAAACCAATTTCAGCAAGCTTTACCTTCTGATTGTAACCTTATCTGGAACGCTTATAATGGATTAGAGCCAGCGTTAAACAAAGAAACATTTAGTAAGAGACTAAACTACTGGTTGATTGAACATTCTAACAAACTTAATCCAAGCGGTTTCAACTTAGTGTCCACAGCATCATTTACCGAAGAAAATTATGTTAAAGCCATGTTACATCTTATCGATTCAGGGTTTCAGGGGCATGATCCAAGGGGAACAGGCCAAAAAATACAATTGGTGAAATTATTTTCTCCTAAAGAGGAAAACCTAGCAAACCTATCCGAGGATCAATCAAATCTAATTGGTAATTATTTCTTAATAAGAGGGTCACAGGCCGGTGGGAAAAGCAGAGAATGGATAAAAACATTCAATCGATTGACCGATTTAAGACAGAGGCTTATTCATATCAATAAGTTATCTTCAAATGATCTTTTAAATAACATTGACATAAATATGAATAGTAATCAAATTAGAGGTTTCATCACCAACAGGTCGAAAGCGATAAAACAACGACTTGAAGAGGATTGGCACAAGTTTTACCATTCTCAGATAAACCTACCATGATGTAATAACTTACTAGTAATCGGTGATTACAATATCTCATCATATTACTGAAAGGGGTATGTTAATCAACAAGCGGAACTTGAAGAATGACATGCCTCTGAGACGTGTGTTATCACAAGGCTCCAGGGCAACACCTTCAGATGTGAATTTGGCAGTTGAATCACTTAAAACTGACGACCCTGAAGTAGTCGACTGGGACCATAAACCCGATCTGATGTTTCATAGAGGTTATTCCGAAAGGTCGAAAAAAAAACTTCAACCAAATGAATCAAATGATATTTTAGTAGTAGTACTTGGGCAAGATGGGCAAAAGGTATTTGATGATATTTTGGGCTTGTCAGGAATTAAAAATCGAACAATGGAAAAGGAGATTTCTTCATTGACTGGTGCCCAAATTATTCATGACTATTCAATGGCCAGTCAGAGAAGTGGATTCGCAAGGGATTCAATAAACCTCAAAGTGGCATATGTTAGGGAACCAGAGCACTTAGACGAACATGACCCATCTGATTATTTATCAATAATGGTTCTAGATGGCGAAGGCATTGAGTATTCTGACAAATTTATTGATTGGCTTGAAGAGGGGGTAAGGGGGACAAATAGTACAATTCCATTAATTTACAGTTTTTCTCATAATGTTTCAATCGCTGTAAATAATTTAGATGAAAATCAAGCATCTTTGATTGCTGCATCTTGGATCCTGTCTCACCAAGAACTATTGCCCCAGAAGCAGATCGACTATTGCTTTCAAGCATTTAATAAATTATTTTTTGAGGATTTGGGTAATACAAATAATAAATGCAGAGATATGATGAATCAAGACTTCATAAATGAGTACAATAAAAGGGATGAAGAGTTGCCTAATAAGGATCTAAGTGCACTTTTAAAATCTTGCAAATTAACTTCGGCAGGGCACAATTATTGCTTCAGATACATCGGAAAAATTCTTGATTTGCATAAGAATTGCTATTCGAAATCAAAACAATTAATACTGCCAAATGCATTCTCAGGTGAAGATAATCCGAGAGCGGCCAGAAATAACTGGCTCGGCAGTATGCGGGAATCTCTAATCAAAGCAAACGCTGATGGTAAACTAGTAAATGCAACACGGGGGCTAATCGAAATTCACGACCGCTTTGACAAACTTTGGAAAACTGACAAGGGTATAATTCAGAATTTGAGTTCTGATAATGAGATTAATGATATTTTCGAGAGGTGGATTGGCTCGAAAGAGGTAACAAAGTCACAAATAAAACAACTATTTAATGAAGATCAGGGCAATTATGGCAAGGTTTTTTACGGTGGAATATACTATTCGGAGAAACAAAAATTCGCTATGAAGTATAAGAAATTCAATGAGTTTGATGCTTATGAAGGATTAGCAAAGAATTTCGCTCCAAAGTATTGGACTTTTTTCAAAAGGTTATTTAACATTACAGATTCTAATAAATATGGGATTGAAGCCCGTAATTTGGAACCAGAGTTTAGAGACAGATTGGGAATTTCAGATATCTCAAAAATCAGAAACCGAATCGGCCAAAATATACTTTGCGAGATATTCCTTGATTTCAAAAAGATGGGTGGCGTTTTACAATGAGTTTCACTCAACAAACATCTTTAGTTTCGATGAGCCGTTTAGGCCGTAGGCAAAAATTGCTTGAACGAACTAGATTAGAAAATGGAAAAACATTACTTGAGGAAGTATCCACTTTCCTTGATAAGCATGCTAATGGGGGATTATTCACAATCATTGGGCATCCATCCGCTGGTAAGACGACAGAGTTCAATCGTTTAGCTAAATCAATGACGACAGATGCTGCATTTAAGGACAGATTTTTGCCATTATATTCCGAATTGCAAAATTCAGAATTAGACAAAAGTGAATTTGATGAAGATTATATCTGGAAGGGTATTATTTCAGGTTCAATCGATGTACAAATCCATGGAGATCAAGCATCTGAAAATTTAGAATCATTCTGCAAGTATGCTAAGGAAGAAGAACTAACTCCATTACTATTGATTGACACATTGGATATTCTTATGCTACAACAGGTGACAGTTAAAGGCATCAACATTGCTAAATTGTGGGCTGACTTTTTGGAATCAGTATTGGCTAATGGTGCAGTATTAGTTTGGACGTGCAGGCCCTTTGAGTGGAAAAAGTTCGAAGTAGAACTAGATAAAAGTTCAAGTGATAAAATCGACAAATGCGACTTACCTTTACTTGAAAAAGAGCAACTTAAACCATTTACCTCTTTAGATGTATTAAAAATTGAAATCCCCGTTGACGACTTTGATTCTAAAGAAGCATGGATTAAATGGTCTAAAAATTTCCAATCACATATGCCCATTTTTGCAGACAGATGGAACCAATCCACTAAATCAAACAAGCAATTAGATGATAAATTATTCAAAATATTTGCGGAAGACTTTGTAAATTATACTTCATCTAATATACATGAGAAACATTGGCTTGAGTATGCTAAAGACCGCTTACCGAGCGAAAATTTGTATTATTGGCTATGGGAGCGTGTTTCTGCACGAATGTCAACAATTTACAATACAGATGCAGAACTAGTTGCTAGATTTAGGAATAGTCTTGAGAATACTGCTAAAGATACAGCTCTTCATAAAAATAACCAATCAAGTAGAGTCCGACTTTCATATAATCAGGTAATTGATGATCTTGACAGTATTCCAGAACTTGATCCAATAGTAGTTCATGATATTTTTAATGTTTGTGAATCAAAGGGATTACTATCTCGCAGCGGACCATGGGTTGATTTTTCGCATCAATTACTCTTCGAAGAAGCGGTAATTAGTAAGGCCAATAAATTAGAGTTAAAGAAATTGAAAAAGTTTCCTTCGATTTTATTAAGAACCACAAAACTCGAAGATTATGGTAATGCCGATCAAGTCTTGAAAGATGAACTTCTATCAGGGATTGGACATTGGACGGGGTACATTCTATCTTATCACCCCGACTGTATTTCAACAAATTCTAATTTATCTGCACTTTGGAATCCATGGGTGAAATATTCTCATAATAACATCTTTGTGAGTGTGCCCGATGTAATTTTTAATGAACACACGGAAAAGCGAATTTGCATAGACAAATACAAGAAAACGAACGGAGATACGGCACTGTTAGTTAATGGTGCACCGGGTACTGGAAAGACCTATTTCTGCATGGAGTTCTTGGCAGATAAGTTACATAAATATCGTGGTACAAGTTCTAAGTTGAAGTGGCGATATTATACACTCAACGATCACTTAGCCGAACACTTTGACAAAATGATAAGTGATTATTCTAAAATTAAAGACCCGTTTATTTGGAATCTTGAAAACGTGGAAGGCGGGGCGTTTTCCATAGCCCGTTTGATAAAATATATTATGGGTAAAAAAATAGATACGAGTAAGAATATTTGGCCTCCGCGGATTAAAGCCCAAGAGGGCAGAGAGGTTATTACATGGGATGAAATTTCCGAGTATTGGACACAAACAGGGAAAGTTGGAATGTTGACTTTTTCTGTGTTCAAAGTATTATTAAATAAATATTTTAATCAGAAATCTGTGAATCATGCAGGTAAAAAAATCCCTCCCCTAGCTGATGCTTGGTCTTCGTACAATAATATTATCCATGACCCGATATCAGGTAATAGAATTCCTAATTTGGACGCCGAGACTTTCAAAAATCATTCTACTATGCCTAGTAATGATTCTTCCGAAGTTTCACTTAAAATTGCATCAGAACTTATCAAATTCCATAATGCTATTGCCTCTATTTGGTGGACCTATTCATATGCTGCGTTTAAATCTCGAGAGCAAATTAACAAATTGGGAATGGAAGAGAGAGCTGAATACGAAATCGACTTACTAATTGTTGACGAAGTCCAGGACATCAACCCCCCTGTCATGGCTTTACTTCTAGAATTAATGAAGCCAAATTACCCTAAACACTCCATTTTGGTCGCAGGCGACGTCCTACAAACAGTCAATAGAAGCGGCTTCGATTGGATTAAATTCTCAATTAGTACAACTTCGGCACTAAAAGACTCACTTCATCCTGAGAAGACCCGACTAACTCAATTTGGGGTATATGATACTAAGGAACTTGATAAGAATAGATTTACACTGAAATATGTCTGGAGGAATGGCAAAAGGTTGGTGGAATTTAATAATAATATGAGACGGGACTTTGGGTCATCTTTTGGTATTTCAAAAGACTATCGTGAGTTGTATGATTATCCAGATGGTAATTTATTAATTTCTGAAGAATCAGAGAAGAAGGATTCCGATAGTAGAATAACAGTGATTGAATCAAATTCTAAAGAAGATTTAGATATATTATTGAACGAATTAAAAGAAGTGAGTCATGAATTGGTTGGAAATAATACTGCCCTTTTGACTCCATTTGTTAAAGAAGATGATTGGGATTTCACATTTTCATTCCCTGTATATGATGCGGACATGGTAAAAGGTCTCGAATTTGATAGTGTTGTAATTTTAATGCCGTACATGGTACCAGATGATGAAGCACGTGCCTTCATGCCAGTAAATATTTCAGGCGAGGCGGGAGATATTCAAAACCAGATTCAAAAATGGGTCGATGCTTGGGCTGAAAATAAGAGTGGAGCAACACGTAAAAACTTTGAAAACTTCAATCAACTATACTTCAATATAATGACACGAATGAATGTACTATTTTCAAGATCCGAAAAACGATTATTGGTTATCAATCCTGTTAAATTTGGGGAAGGCGTACAAATTCTTGAGCAAAGTAAACACAATCAGAAAATGATAACCTTTGGGATGCCTCCAATTCCCACTGGTAATACAATTAGTTATCAGCGGAAAGGAAAGACACGTGCTACAGAACTAATTCATGATTTATTTGTTGAAACACTTTCTGTAAAAGGTTCTGGCTCAAATACTGTTAACTCCTACAAATTAATAAATTCCACTTTGAATCAAGCTGGATTAAATAATGATGGTACGCAACCTGATAATGAAAGGAAAGCATGGGAGAACTTGTGGCATAACATCAAAGATAATTCAAATGTACCACTTAGTGCAATTGCTTATGCAGGGGGCCTAGAGTATGATGGGAATTCGGATATTTTACGGTTATTGAGGTCAGATATTAGTAGGGATGAAAACTTCAAAATAAATTCACGTAACTTGACGGATGGCGAGAATCAGTTTGTGAGCGTAATTACAAATTGTAAATTTGGTAAAGACTCCAAGTTGATGATATCTCCCGAAAGTTTGTACTATGTTTATTCAAATTTATCAAAGATAATTACAGATGTGATGCTATCCTGTGATAACCCCCGTTTGCACCGTTTTATGATGGACAGATTATTTGGTGTCGACATTACAGAGATTAACAATTATGACTTTGAATGTTTCATAATAGATGAAATCGACATTAGTTCATTTGAATTCGAAAATCTATCAGAAAAAATAATTACTTCAGAAACAGAAAATGGAAACGAGGCTTACTATGAGATTTCTCCAAATGTAAATAATTATAGAGATACAATCGTGTACCATGTTGCTTCTAGACTAAGCAATATTGACATAATTAACCTTAAACAACAACCTGATTGGAACAAAAGGTCCGAAATACATTCAATCTGGAGTTCATTTTCAACATTTGTAGATCGTGGAACATTTGATGATAAGTTTGTAAATAATATCAGAAACCAAAAGTTACTAACCTGGATGAAAATCACACTCAATGATTACCAAGAAACTGGAAAGTTTTCATCATCTTCCTATGGCGGAATCAGGGCGGGAGTTGGATTACATGCCAAGGAAGGTAAATCCCTTAGTATTGAGCAGTGGAAACGGCATTTCAGCGAAGAAAATAATTATCGGGCAATAGATTATTTTGCTTGGAAGATATATAATGATGTAATCCCCAAATTATCCCTAAAAAGAGATTCATACCAGCAGACAGATATATTTTATCTTTCAATTTATGATCTCCTTAAATTAGAATATGATGTGACCGGACTGGGATTATTTCACGAAATACTTGAGGCTGAAATAGTTAAGTTATCTACCGAAGGAAATTCCCCCGAGAAGGTAATTTCACTAATTAAAGGCCCTAATGAATCATCCCTTCGAAAGGGTTGGGATACACTTGCAACTAACTTTGAGTTGTTAGAGCCAAGTTGGTTATCACGACAAGCAATTCACACCTCACATAAATTCAAACCAACCAAAGGTGGTTCTGTAATTGGAGCGATGGCTCACGTTGCCATCTTAAGTCAAATCATAGGCAGCACGGCGGCTGTAGAAAAAGATGAATCGAAGCACTGGAATTGGACACAGTTGCTGAAAATATTTTATATGCATTTGAATAAATATTTCGATGAATCAGATAATGGCTTACATCTAAACAAAGATAATTATTGGTTAAAATATAATTTACAAGACACCAAATTTAGATATTTATTGTCGTTGATTCTTAGAAAGCCTACAATCGATTATATTAAGAATTTCGATTCATTTTCAAATGTCAGCAAATTCTTTTCGCGACTGTTAATGATGGACTTTGTTGCATCATCAGATGAAAAATTGGATGGTAAAAGTAGATTGAATTCGGGGGTTCATGGAGTCGGTGCCGATTTCCATAACGTTGGATTAGATCAATTAAGAGAGTCAATTTTGGACAGATGTGATGAATTATTAAATGAAACTGGAAATCAGTTTTTCACCACATATATCAATGATTTAGATAGATTTTTAGATCAGAAAGATTTCAAAAAATTACTCGAAAAGACAAACAAACAACAACAGGGACTTGGTACATTAACCATTGAACAATTGAAACGCTATCAACCTGCCCGGTTCTGTAATCGAAAAATGTGGGAAGCATGGGAATGGATGTTATATTTGATGGACGAGCATAAAAAATCAGGTAACGGATCTATTACTAAGAAGTGGGAGAGGTTACTGTCCTCTAAATTACGTTCTCAAGGTTTAGATCCGAGGTATGGTTTGCACAAGTATCTCAGATTAAATATCAAAGAAGATACACAAAGGATTGCAGATTATTTGTATAAGGATTACTTTGACATTGAAGAAATTCTATCGCGGACAAAAATAACCGCCAAAACCAAGAAATCTCTCTCTCGCTCAATAATTAACTGGACAGAGACAACGGTGAAGAGAAACAATAAACGTAATTTTGCAAATATTCAGAGAGTTATTTATTCTGCCTCATTAGCACAGGTGGAACATTATCCTGAACATTATGTTGATTGGGAAATATGTTTCAATATGTGGCGTCATCTAAATGTGGCCTCTGGGGTATCTTTGACGAAATATAATTTCAACCAGGCAATCGACCAAATAATCCAAACTTTACTTTCTGGGCTAGTGAATCTAGTACTCAAGTTCGAGGAAATCAAGACAACTCCTTTTAATTTTGAATTAATTTTATCTTATTCAGATCCTTCGATGAATCCATTTCAAATAGTTTCACTGATAGATTCAATAATAGGTGCAAATAACACTTATGTTGACATCGTTGGCGAAGATGCAGGTTTTAGAATGTCAAAATTAGAAAACACTTTGTTCGCAAAATCAAATAGTGCGAAGGCATATAGATTAACTATAGCTGAAAATTTTGTGAAATATGTAATGCAAAGATTTGAAGAATACCAAATGCACAATGATGATGACGATTCGATTAGATTTACTGAAACATCAGCAACTCGCACTAATTTTCCAAAATCTCCGGGTTCGAAGTCATTGGAACTACCAATGAAGTTCTATTTGCTTGAAGATTAGATTTACTGGTGGTCCAGAGGTTTAGAGATAGAAACACGGAATTGCTTAGCAGATTCTTCCAAAGAAGCAAGACCAGGCAAAGTCCTGCCAGCTAGGAAGTCAAGACATGACCCTCCACCGGTGGACACATGACCCATTTTGTCAATTAGTCCACGCTGATTGACCAGAGTTGCAGTGTGACCTCCACCCATTACAGTATAGCCTTCACTTTCCGAACATGCATTCAGCATCTCCACAGTTCCCAGTGCG
>Ga0114997_10000952_pt1 | contig 24159 bp, 30 predicted proteins | sample ArcticOcean_MG_C_2_FD_87045 | JGI IMG/M metagenome (GOLD analysis project Ga0114997, IMG submission 87045) | Marine microbial communities from western Arctic Ocean - ArcticOcean_MG_CB4_136 | ecosystem: Environmental > Aquatic > Marine > Oceanic | place: Arctic Ocean: Canada Basin | collected... | reverse complement strand
TACCTAATCGTTGGCAACGATTCGCTCTACCAATGAGCTAGACCCGCAATATAATTAAATTATTATAAAACATGGATTTTTTAAACGCAAGTTAACTAAAATACAATACAAATATTATTCATATTCTAGCTCTTTTAATTCTTTTCTAAAACTTTCATTAATTTTATTATTTAATAAAATTTATCGATTAGTCTTTAAACAAAAATTTGATATAGTTATAGAATGAAAATTATTAGACAATTACCAAAAAAAATTTCAATATTTCCATTATCAAATTTTATTATTTTTCCCAATACCACGGTACCTTTAAATATTTTTGAACCAAGATATATAGACATGATTGACGATAGCATGAAAAGCAACAAAATAATTGGTCTTATCCAACCAAGAGACCAAAACAGAAATATGCCCGAATTATATTCTGTTGGATGTGCCGCTAAAATCACAAGCTATAATGAATCAGAAGACGGAAGATATTTAATTGTAATAAATGGAATAAGCAGATTTAAAATATTAAAAGAAATTATTAACGACAAAACTTATAGAGAGTGTGAAGTGAGTTTTGATGAATATAATACTGATCAAAAAAAAAATAACTCAAAATTTAACATGCTTGATCTTGAACCAATTTTTAAAAATTTAGAATCACTGCTTAAAAAAAGAGGATATAATATTAATTTAGATAACTTAAAAAAAGAAAGTTTAGAACAAATAATAAATACATTATCCATGGCTTCGCCCTTCTCTCTTGGGGAAAAACAGGCTTTACTTGAAACTCAGGATGCTTTGAAAAGAAAACTAGAATTAGAAAAAATATTAAACACATATATTGTTGATAATTTTAGTAATACAACTATTCAATAATAGTTTTATTAATTAGGCCTCGATCAGCAAGATTAATAAATACTTTATTTAGAAATTTATTTTCATTTAAATTTTTTATTACTTTATTGGAGTAATATTTTAAATAATAATTATCAAAATTAAAAAATTCTAATATAAAATCAATACCTGATGAAAATATAAAATTTAAATGTTTAGATTTATTTTCAAAATCTTCATTAATTGTTTGATCTAATTGAAGTCCTAGGTTTTTTTTATTTGTTATTATTTCTAATAAGATCTTAATATCTCTTATAGTCATATTAAACCCTTGACCAGCCAATGGGTGTATCTGATGTAAACCTTCTCCAAATGCAAGTATTTTACCTGAAAAATAATTTCTCGATATCCTAAATTCTAATTTAAATTTATCAATTTTAGTAAGATTTTTTATTTTATAGTGCATATTATGAGTTAAAATAAATTTTTTACATTCCTTTTCTGTAAACCTTATTTTTTGAATATTATTTTTTATAGAACAAACGACAGAAGTTTTTTCCTCTGACATGGGTAAAAAGGCTATTGGTCCATATTTGGTAAATATTTGAACTGCTTTTTTGTTTTTTATTTTCTTATGATTTATTATCGTGGTATATGCCGTACTATTATAATCTTTATAAATATTTTTACTAAAATATTTTTTAGAAATTCTATTTTTTGCATCGCAATTTATTATTAAATCATAATCAGAGTTTTTTAATATTTTATCATAAATTTTATAATTTTTAATTAATTTTTTTTTAAAATTAATATTTTTTTTTAAATCTTGATATAATAATTTGTAAAGTTCATTATTTTTTAAAACAAAAAATAATTTTTTTTTTGGTTCATTAAAATTTAAAATTTTATTATCGTGGTATTTATTGTAAACTTCTATTTGATTAATATCCCATAAAAAAGATTTTCTGATTTTAATAATTTCTTTTTGGATAAACTTAATGTTATTTGAAGAAATACCGGTGGTTCTGGTATTATTTCCCATATTAAATTTATTCTTGTAGTACATCGTAATTTTAATTTTTTTATTAACTAGGGATTTTGCCAAAACGAGGCTTGTCAAACTATTACCAATTAAACATATATTCATAAATAAATTTTAATTTTAATTTTAACAATAATTATTAAATGATACAAAGTTATTAATTAGATTCATATTTATGAAAATTTTTAAAATAGCTGAAAAAATATCAAATTTTATTATTCAAAGGTTTATTGAACTATTGGGTTTTTTAATTTTGACTTTATCTATATTTCTTTTAACATCTTTATTAAGTTATGCACCCGAAGACCCAAATTTTATTTTTCCCGAAAATACACCAATTAATAATCTTCTTGGCTTCAGAGGAAGCTTAATCGCTGATTTATTTTTTCAATCGTTGGGGTTAATTTCAATTTTAATTTGCTTTAGTTTTTTTATAACAGGTATTCACATTATAAGAAGAAAAAAAATTATTATTGTTTTACAAAATACTTTTTTTATAATTTTATATTGTTTTTTGGCCTCTTTATTTTTTAATGTTTATTACTCTGAGTCTTTTTGGCTAGTGATTAATGGAAATGGCGGATTTGTTGGAGAGTTATTAAATAAAACTTTCTTATATTCTTTAATCAATTTAAATAAACAAATAGCTTATTATCTTTTAATAGTTTTAATTTTATTATTTTTTTTAATAAGTATTAATTTTAAAACCAAATTATTTTTTAATTACTTAAATTCTTTAATTAAATATTTGTTTCAAAAAAAAGAGAAAAACTACACTAACGAAAATGAAATTATAAGTGAATATATACCTCAAGATGAAATTAAAAATCTTATACAAGAAGATTTACCTTTTATTAAAAATGAGAAACATGATCGTATAAATAAATTAAAATTTAAATTACCCTCACCTGATCTATTAAAGTTACCCTTAAAAAATGAGAGAGAAAAACCAAAAAGTGAAGATTTTGTAGATGTAAAATTTTTAGAAAAAATTCTTTTAGATTTTGGTGTTGAAGGAAAAATTAAAAAAGTAAGCCACGGTCCTGTTGTTACGTTAAATGAATTTGAACCTGCGGCCGGGGTTAAGGTTTCTAAAATAATTAATTTATCAGAAGATATAGCACGAAATACAAGCTCTGAGTCTGCAAGAATATCAACAATACCTGGTAGAAATACTATTGGAATAGAATTACCAAATTTAGCAAGGGAAAATGTTTATTTAAATGAAATAATCTCTCATAACGATTTTTCAAAAAAAGATATTAGATTGCCCATAGCGTTGGGAAAAAATATTTCTGGACTTCCTATAATTGGCGACTTGGCTTCTATGCCTCATTTATTAATTGCTGGTACAACCGGTTCTGGTAAATCAGTATGTATAAATACTATAATACTTTCTCTTCTTTATCGTCATACACCCGATGAATGTAAATTCATTTTAATAGATCCAAAAATGTTAGAACTATCAACATATGAGGGGATCCCTCATTTGTTATGCCCAGTAATCACAGAAGCAAAAAAGGCAGCGTCAGTTCTTGGATGGGTAGTTAAGGAAATGGAAAGTCGTTACAGATTAATGACTAATGAAGGTGTTAGAAATATAGATGGATATAATACTAAACATAATATTCCTATGCCTTACATAGTCGTCATTGTTGATGAAATGTCGGACTTAATGTTGGTTTCAGGAAAAGAAATAGAAAATTATATTCAAAAATTATCACAAATGGCTAGAGCAGCAGGAATTCATATTATAATGGCAACCCAGAGACCCAGTGTTGACGTTATTACCGGAACTATCAAGGCTAACTTTCCAACAAGAATATCTTTTCAAGTAACATCCAAAATTGATAGTAGAACAATTCTAGGAGAACAAGGGGCCGAACAATTGCTTGGAAAGGGGGACATGCTTTATATGTCTTCAGCAAATAGAGTAATAAGAATTCATGCTCCCTTTGTTTCAGAGAATGAAATAGAAAAAGTTAATAACTTCTTACGTTCACAAGCTGAACCAGATTATATTGATGAAATTTTGAATTTTGCAGATGATAAGGAAATTGGAGAAAATACATCTGATAATTCTGGTAAAGATGATCTATATCAAGCAGCGTTAGATATTATAAAGTTAGAAGGAAAGGCTTCAACTTCGTTTTTGCAAAGAAAGCTCCAAATAGGATACAATAGGGCAGCTAGGATAATAGACATGATGGAGGATAATGGAATAGTAAGCAAAGCAAATCATGTTGGTAAAAGAGAAATTTTTTAATGAAAAAAATTTTCCTTATTATTTTTATTTCTCATTTTTCAAATCCTGTTCATGCAACTTTAAAAGAAAAAGTAATTAACAATTTAGAAAATACAAGAAATATTAGTTTTAATTTTGAGCAAACCATTAATAAAAAAAAAGAAAAAGGAAATTGTATAGTTCAATATCCTAAAAAAATTTATTGTTATTATAGCAATGTAAATAAAAAAATAATAGTATCTAATGGAAAATCATTAGTTATAAAGAACACTTTAAGTAATCAATATTATATATATCCATTAAAAAAAACACCTTTAAATCTAATTCTTGATAAAAATTTTTTAATAAATCAAATTAAAAAATTAGAGCCAAGAATTATAGATAATGAATACTTAAATTTTACAATAATAGAGGAAGATTACGAATTGAACTTATTTTTTAATAACAAATCACTAAATTTAATTGGATGGCAAACAGAGGATATTTATCAAAATTTAGTAATTACTTTTATATCTAAAATTAAAATTAATAAAAATATTGATCAAAGTATTTTTGAGCTTCCTTCTTTAGATTAGGTATTAAAAATTTATTGTTTCAGTTTTAAAAATAGACATCCCTCTTGATAAATAATTTTTTATTCCATACTTATGATCATAAGAGCATGTATGACACCAAACTCTTTTTATATTGGTCACATAAAATGATTTTCTTAATGCCTCAGTTAAAAGATAGCCACCTAACTTTTTTCCAAAGTATTCTTCTAATAATCCAAAATAAGCAATTTCTACTTCGTGTTTATCATTGTGTATTATTAATTCAAAATAACCACCAAGATTTTCTTTTTTTTTTAAAACATAAGTTAATAGATTTTTATTTGATATATAATCTATCCAATTTTTATCCGTCCAAACAAGTCTATCAATCCAATTATATTTTATTCCAATCTGTTTGTAAAAAAATTTATTTAATTGAAAATCACTTGAATCTACCAGCTCTACTGAATAAGAATTGTCAGGTTTTGTAGTTTCTTTTATATCTTCTTGAGATTTTATTTCCAGGTATTGTCTTAGAATATCTTTTTTCACTCAACCATTTTTCCAACTTTTTCACCACCAAATAAATGGAAATGTAAATGGGGAACCTCTTGACCGCCGTGATCATTTAAATTTGTAAGAGCTCTATAACCCTTGCCAGTATCAACGGAAATACCTAATATTTTTGCTACTTCTGTAATGGCTTTGCTTAGAGCAATTATCTCAGAGTCAGAAGCCCTATGGTTAAAATCATCTAAGTCAATATATTCACCTTTGGGTATTATTAGTGCATGAATTTTTTTTTGTGGATTAATATCGTGAAAAGAAAGAACGTATTCATTCTCAAATATCTTTTTACATGGAATTTCTTTTTTTAAAATTTTAGCGAAAATGTTATTTTTATTATAACTCATCATCTATTATTTTTTTCTTCAATACCTGATTGTCTTTTCCTACTTTCTAACTCATTTAGTACATCTTCAAATTTAATGTTAGCAGCTTCTAAGGTTACCAATAAGTGATAAACTGTGTCTGCTGCCTCATGTATAATATTAGAATTGTTATTTAAAGCCTCTGTCAATTCATTAAATTCTTCTTGTAGTTTATCTATACACTTAACAAGTCCACCAGATAGCAATGATGAAGTATAGGATTCATTAGTATCTTTATATTTTCTATCTCTTATTGTTTTTATTAAATTTTCTAAATTATTGGACATAATTAAATTCTAACAGGAATTCCTTTTAAGTCCAAATACTGCTTTGCTTCATTAATCGAGTACTTTCCATAATGAAAAATAGAAGCTGCTAAAACTGCACTTGCTTTTCCATATTTAATTCCTTCAAATAAATGCTCTAAATTTCCAACTCCTCCAGATGCAATTATGGGTACATTAACATTTTTTTCTATTTCTGAAATTAACTTAATATCGTAACCTTTTTGAGTGCCATCTCTATCCATGGAGGTAATCAATAGTTCACCCGCTCCATTGTCTTCCATCTTTTTTGCAAAATCTATAGCATCAATTCCAGTTTCATTTTTTCCACCATGTGTAAATATTTCCCAGCTATTGTGTTTCTGCTTTGCATCAATTGCGACAACAATACATTGAGATCCAAATTTTTTACTACTTTCCTTTATTAAATTTTTATCATTAACAGCTGCCGTGTTAATTGATACTTTGTCTGCACCTGAGACTAATAATTTACTTATATCTTCTAAACTTTTAACTCCTCCACCAACAGTAAGAGGAACAAAACAATTTTCAGATGCTTTCTTAACTACATCATATATAATTTCTCTATTTTCATTAGAGGCTGTAATATCTAAAAAACAAATTTCATCTGCACCATTCTCACTATAAATTTTAGCTTGCTCTATAGGATCTCCGGCATCTTTTAAATCTACAAAATTAATTCCTTTAACAACTCTTCCATTTTTAACATCTAGGCATGGAATAATTCGATTTTTAAGCATTTTCTAATTCTTTAAGTTCATTAAGTTTGATATCGCCATCATAAATCGCTTTACCTACAATTACTCCATCGATATTAAATTTTTTTAATTCTTTAATTTTTTTTACATCTTCAATTGATGAAATTCCCCCAGAAATTACTACGGGCGCTGATGAAATTTTTGCAATATTTATGGTTTCGTTAATATTTGGCTCTGTTTTAGTTCCGTCTCTATCTATGTCTGTATAAATTAGCCTTGAAAAACCATAACTATTTACATTTTTAAGATAATTTTCTGCAGTTAGTTTGGTTTTTTCTTTCCAGCCTGACACTAAAAGTTTTCCATTCTTTGCATCTAAACCAAGTGCAATTTTATCTTTAAACTCTTCACATGCTTGTTTTAAAAAGTCAGGGTTTTTTATAGCCGCACTTCCAAGTATCACTTTATCAGCTCCTATATTAAAATAAGTCTTAATTTTTTCGATGGATCTAATTCCTCCACCTATTTCAATGGAAATATTCAATTTTTTTACAATATTTTCAATAGTATCTAAGTTGACTGGCTCTCCAGAAAGTGCTCCGTCTAAATCTACTATGTGTAAGTTTAAAAGTCCTGCATCTTTATATTTAGATGCTTGGTCATAAGGTGACTGTTCATAGATGGTTTGATTATCAAAATTTCCTTTTAACAATCTTACACACTTTTTATCTTTTACATCAATAGCTGGAAATATTTTCATTTTACAATTTAATAAAATTTTCAATTATTTTTAAGCCAATTATATCACTTTTTTCTGGGTGAAATTGTGTTCCAAATAAATTATCTTTTTCTATTGAAGCTACAATTTCTTCTGAGTAATTCGTTTTACTTGATATAACTTTTTTATTATTTGGTATGAATTTATAACTATGAACAAAATATACATGCGACTTTTCTTTTATATTTTTAAATAATTTACTTTCAAAAGTAAATGACAATTCATTCCATCCAATGTGGGGAAGTTTATATTCATTGTTTCGATTGTTGATTTTTTTAACATTTCCTGAAATCCAACCCAACCCTTTTGTTTCAAATTCTTCATATCCAATATCTGCAAACATTTGCATTCCAACACAAATGCCAAACAAAGGTTTTTTGTTAATAATGGCAAACTCATTTAGTGTATTCTCAAGTCCTTTAATTTTTTGTAGAGATTCTACACAATTTTTAAATGATCCTTGTCCAGGTAAAATCACTTTATCTGAATTAGATATAATTTTTAAATCAGATGTAACTTCTATTTTAATTTCAATATTTTGATTGGCACTAACTGCTTTAAAAGAATTAATTACTGAACTTACATTGCCAGATTCATAATCAATGATTGCAATATTCATTGCTTTTTTTATAGCGATCCCTTTGTAGAAGGAATCACGTTTTTATTTTTTGGATCTATTTCTAAGGCTGTTCTTAAGGATCTTGCCAAACCTTTAAAGCAAGACTCGATAATGTGATGGCTATTATCTCCATAAATATTCTCAACATGAAGTGTTATTCCTGCTGCTTGAGAAAATGCTTGAAACCACTCTTTAAAAAGTTCTGTATCCATTTCACCAAGTCTTTCTACTTTTAATTTAACTTTCCAAATCAAATAAGGTCTATTTGAAACATCAATCGCAACTCTTGTTAAAGTTTCATCCATTGGGATCATGGCATGAGCATACCTTTTAATTCCTAAAAATTTTTTAGCAGCTTTTTTTACAGCTTCTCCTATCGCTATCCCAGTATCTTCTGTTGTATGATGAAGATCTATGTGTGTGTCTCCCTTTGCTTTTAAATTTATATCTATTGATGAGTGTTTTGACAGTTGTTCAAGCATATGATTAAGAAAGCCGATTCCGGTATCTATTTTGTGCTTGCCCTTGCCATCTATATTCAAATCAACACTAATACTCGTCTCTTTTGTTTTTCTATAAACTTTTGCTTTTCGGTTCATTATATATTTGTAGGTATATATAGATTATTTACTTATATCAATATTTCAGATCAGACACTTGTACAATCTGAATTAATATCTATCTATATTTCATGACAACTATTGTGCTTATTAGAAAAAACAATGAAGTTGTAGTTGCTGGTGATGGTCAAGTTAGCATGGGTAATACCGTCATAAAGAGTACTGCAGCTAAAGTTAGAAAAATTGAAAAGAGAAATGTTGTAGCGGGTTTTGCAGGTTCTACTGCTGATGCTCTGACTTTATTTGAGCGCCTTGAAGCCAAATTAGAAAAGCACGCTGGTAATCTTCCTAGAGCAGCAGTCGAATTAGCTAAAGATTGGAGAACGGATAAATATTTAAGAAGGCTTGAAGCATTAATGGCAATCGGAGATAAACATAATAGCTTTATAATTTCTGGAACTGGTGATGTTTTAGAGCCAGAAGGAGATGCTATAGGAATAGGTTCTGGAGGAAATTATGCTCTGGCGGCCGCTAAAGTTTTACTGGATACAGATTTAAGTGCTGAAGATGTAGCAAGAAAATCTATTAAAGTTGCTTCTGAGATTTGTGTATTCACTAATAATAATATTAAAATTGAAAAAATTTAATGAAAAAATCAAACGTTACTCCATTAGTTCCTAAGGAGAAAAATTCTAAGAATGAAAGTTCTTTAGTTAGTTCATTGTCTCCTAGAGAAATTGTTTCAGAATTAGATAGGTATGTAGTGGGTCAAAATAAAGCCAAAAAGGCCGTTGCAATTGCTTTACGTAATAGATGGAGAAGACAAGCTTTGGAAGGTGAGATGAAAAATGAAGTTTTACCTAAAAATATTTTAATGATTGGGCCAACTGGGGTAGGAAAAACAGAAATTTCAAGAAGATTATCAAAATTGGCCGAAGCTCCCTTTGTAAAAGTAGAAGCAACAAAATTTACGGAAGTTGGATATGTTGGAAGAGATGTTGAACAAATTATTAGAGATTTGTTAGAAATTGCAATTGCAATGGAAAAAATAAAAAAAAGAAAAGAAGTTCTAACTAAAGCTCAAAAAATGGCAGAAGAAAAAGTTCTTGATTCATTGGTTGGAAATAAAGCAAGCATTGCAACTAGAGAAAGTTTTAGAAAAAGACTAAGAAATGGTGACTTAGACGATAATGAAATTGAAATAACTTTAAATGAAAATAATTCATCACCATCTTTTGAAATTCCAGGAATGCCTGGTGCCAATATAGGCATGATTAATATTGGAGAAATGCTAGGCAAAACAATGGGAACTAAACAAAAAAAAAAGAAAATGTCAGTGAAAGAATCTCATGAAATTTTAATAAATGAAGAGTCAGATAAGCTAATTGAACAAGATAAAATAATTGAATCAGCAAAAAGTTCTACTGAAAACAATGGTATAGTTTTTTTAGACGAAGTAGATAAAATTTCTGGTAGATCAGATCGTACTGGTGGAGATGTTTCTAGGGAAGGTGTTCAAAGAGATTTGTTACCACTGATTGAAGGTACTACTGTTAGTACTAAATACGGTCCAATTAAAACAGATCATATTTTATTTATAGCATCAGGGGCATTTCAGCTAGCCAAACCATCTGACTTATTGCCAGAACTCCAGGGAAGATTACCTATCAGGGTTGAACTAGAAGCCCTAACAAGCGATGATTTTAAGAAGATTCTTAAAGAACCAGATTTTAGTTTGATCAAACAATATATTGCTCTTTTAAAAACTGAAAATGTAGATTTAGAATTTTCAGATGATGGAATAGATGCAATAGCAAACATAGCCTCAGAAGTTAATACTACTGTAGAAAATATAGGAGCCAGAAGACTGCATACTATTATTGAAAGAATTTTAGATGAAATAAGTTTTACTGCAACAGATAGGTCGGGTGAAAAAATTATAATTAATGCAGACTATGTTAATCGAAACTTAACAGATTTAGTGAAAGATACAGACCTATCAAAATTTATTCTTTAATTTAAATTTTATATTCAAAATTTTGGGTTTCTTCATTTACATGAAGTTCTACTGCATCATTTTTTAAATGAAAATTCCGAGCCATTTCTGTAAGAGGAGAAAGAGTGATTAATCTATTTAAATGATTTGATTTTTTAATCATCTTAAAAACTTCTTTTACAATTAATTTTCCTCCTCCTTTTTTTTTAGACCAAATTGTATAAGCAATTGCTATTTCTCCAACATTTTGATCTCTCAGAGCACTTTTTAAATGCGCATCTCTTGTCATTAAATCTAACTCTTTAACAGTTGTAGGGACGTCATTCGTAAAACCAAAACACATAATTGCACATATTTCTTTCTTGTATTTAACTCCGAAAATTTTTCTTCCATGGCTTGTCCTAAATTTAACATCAAGTTCTGGTCGAACAGGATCCTCATTTGTATCACATGATTTAAGTTCGACTAACTTTGCGCCCTTAACCCATTCAAAAAAATTATTTATTTTTTTTTTAATATTTCTTTCTTTTAAAATCTTTAATTTTCGCTTGATTGTTTTCATCTTTTAAAGATTATTTAAATTTAAACTTATTTTTAAGATACACATAAAAAGCACCACTTCCGCCGTCTTCAACCTTAGCATCTGTAATTTCTGTGATCATATTCACTAAATTTTTTTTAGATTCGATAAATTCAGGTACTGAATATTTTAAAATACTTAAATCTTTTGAAAGATAGGGATTTGCAGCATTTTTTGATCTTAAACCTTTCCCAGTAATTACAATAATTTTTGTAAAGCTTTCATCAAAACATTTTTGAATAAATTGTTCTATGGCCTTGTTTGCTTCTTCAAGAGTATAGCCATGAAGGTCTATTTTTTTAATTTTTTCCTGTCTTATTTTTTTTTTAAAAGATAAATCTTTATCTGGCAATTTTTCCTCATTTGACAAAAAATTTTGCCAATCTTTTTTATCTTTGTCTGAAAGTTTTTTGCTCAATTATTTTATTATATCTATCACTAACCAATTTTGGCTTGATGAACTTATGTCTTTTGAAAATTTCCAAGTATCATAAACTTTTTTAATTTTTTCTGGATCACCTGATACAATTTTATTTTCTCTGTCTCTAACGCATGTAATAAGTTCACTAACAAATTCAACTGTAACTTCTAAATTATTTTCTACTTTACTTTGCTCTTTTATTAATGCGGTATTAACTCCTATAAATGTTATTTCCGCAAAATGACCTTTAGATATTCTTTCTTTCAAGGCAGCTTCAAATTGTTTATAAATTTTATTTCCCAAAAGAAGTTTGCTGTCTGTTAGTTTATTATCACGATCACTAAAATCTATAATTATTGTTTCATAAGCAATTTTAGCCCCATCAAGAAAATATTTTTCTTCATCCTTATCAAATTTTTCTTTTTCAATATTTTTTTTTGCAACCTTTTTTATAAACTGATGTTCAAACTCAGTTTTAATTTTTGTCTCAAATCCACTTCTTTTTCCAAGAATTCCTCGTAATCTTAAAAAAATAAATCCAGCAATCATTGCTAAAAGTATTATGTCTATATATTCAAAACTGTAACTCATAATTAAACTTTATTTAGTATATTGCATAATTTCAACTAGCAATTTACATTAAGGACAAATGAACACATTTTTTCTATTAATAATAAGCATACCAATTATTGAGATTTACCTATTTATTAAGATTGGTTCCCAAATCGGAGCCTTCTATACAATATCACTTATTTTTGTTACTGCTTTTTTAGGAGTGCTCTATGCAAGATACGAGGGATTTAACACTTTAAAATCTGGTATGTCTCAAATGGTAAAAAATGAAATCCCTGTTTATGATATTATTTCAGGCGCAGCTTTAGCGTTCGCAGCTTTACTTTTAATTTTACCCGGATTTGCAACAGATTTTTTAGGTTTATTAATTATTTTTCCACTTACAAGAAAATTAATTTTAAAAAATGTATCTAATAAGCATTCACCAAAAAGTGAAAAACAAGATTATATTAATGGTGAGTTTGAAGATATTAAAGAAGATGATGACAAATAAATATAAAATTTTAGCGAACTTTATAAAAGATATGTCTAGTGAAACTATAGATATTAAATCATATTTATTTGTGAAAGATAATATTTCAAAATATAAATTAAATATTGATATTACTTCTAAAGCTTTACAAAATAAAATGATCGAAGTAAGCACAATACTAAAGTTTGAAGATAAAGAACCAAATGAAAAAAAATCTCATTTCGAAATAACTTATATTTCAATTATAAAAGTTGATGAAGATATAAAAGAAAAAAAAGTTTTAGAAAAAATAATTTTATGTGATCTCCAAAACGAGATTTATCCAAAACTTGAAAAATGTTTTTTAGATTTACTAGATAACTCAGGATTTGCAGGAGTCAAAATTGAAAAAAAAATTGATTTTGAAAAATTGTACAGTCAAAAATTTAATTAAAAAAAATTCCTTTTTAGGTTTGTTTTTAAATAAATTTTATGTAAGTTTAATTCATTAATATTTGGTTTAATTATATTTTTGCAATAATCCTTATTATAATTATTTAAATTCATATTTAATTTACTACTATCTTCACTTTGAAAATTAAGACTTGGTTCTTTTTGATCAATTAAATTAATATATACTTTGGATAATAATTCACAGTCTATAAGAGCTGTATGCTGAACTCTTTTTGAATTATCAATTTTATATCTCTTACAGAGAGCATCCAAACTAATTGGTGAACCGGGAAATTTATCTCTAGCCAAAATAAGAGTGTCTATAACATTTTCTGATGTAATTTTTTTTTTCCCAAGTATTGCAAGCTCATTATTTAAATGTGACAGATCAAATTCTGCATTGTGAATTATTAGTCGTTTATCTTTAATAAAATCTAGAAATTCATCAACAATTTCTTTAAATTTTTTTTTCTCTGATAAAAATTGATCAGTGTAGCCATGCACTTCTAAAGCTTTTTCTGAAACTTTTCTTTCGGGATTTAAATAACAATGAAATTTTTTTGGTGTAGGTATAAGATTTTCTAATTCTATGCATCCTATTTCAACAATTCTATGTCCATCTTTTACAGACAAGCCTGTCGTTTCGGTATCAAGAATTACTTCAATCATATTAATAAATTTTTTTTAAAATTAATTTTATATCTTTTTTTAAAGGATTATTAGTAAAATTATTATTTAAAACAAATTGAGATTTTTTTCTTTTATATTCTAAAGGTAGTTGAATTTTTTTAAATCTTTTAAATAAACGTAGATTAAAATTTTTCTTTTTTTGAAGTCTTTTATAAATTTCTGATTTTTTAGATTGAACAAATATTAAAATATCATTTTTTTTATTAATTTTATTTTCCAATAAAAGAGGGATGTCTAAAATTATAATTTTTTTGTTTATGTTGTTTTTTAAAAATTTATTCATTTTTTTCCTTATTTCTAAATGAACAATTAAAACAATTTTTTTTAGATTGGATTTATTGGATAATATGGCGTTGGAAACTTCAGTTTTATTTATTGGAAATGAAAAAATATATTTTGGTAAAACTTTTTTTAATTTATTAAAAATCTTTCTATCTTTTTTATATAATTTACCCACTTCAACATCCGCATTAAATACTGGGTAACCAAAGTTTTTTGCCACATAACTTTTTCCTGAACCTATATCCCCAACCACTGCAATTCTAATCATATAAAAAAATATAGTTTTAAGTCTTCAAGATCTTTCATTTGTGCTTTTTTGTCCCAATCAATATGTGGTTGAGTTTCGTGCCAGATTCTAAATGACTCTGCTGCTTGGTGTAAAAACATTAAGCTACCATCCATTGTTTTGTGACCTAATCTCTTACCATTTAAAAGGAAGTCAGTTTGACCCAAATCTTTATCTTTAGGCTTATAAATCACATCATAAAATAATTTCGAAGAATTTACTTTTGTTTTTTTATCATTTTTGCTCTTATATGTTTCTTTTGAATCGTTAAAATCTAATCCAATTTTGTCCATTTCATTTAAACCCAAACTTGTTGCATTTATAATTATATCAAATTCAGTAGTTTGTCCCCAATCTATAAATTCCAAATCTGGATAAATTTTCTTTAAATCTTCTACCTTTTTTTTTGTTCGATTACTTAAAGTAATTTTTGCCACTTCCATTTTTTTTAGTACATATATAATTGAAGAAACTACGCCACCTGCCCCTAAAATAAATACTTTCTTATTTTTTAATTTAAAATTTTTATAAATTAAACTCGCTTCGAAACCATGTATGTCTGTATTCGCTCCTATTATTTTATTATTTTTTTTCAATATAGTATTAACTGACTGTACTTTATTTGCTTCAGGAGTTAACTCGTCAAGAAAAGGTATTACGGATTTTTTAAATGGGACGGTTATGTTAATTCCATCTATTTTATTGTTCTTAACTTTATTAATTATCTCCTCTAAATCGTTTTCTTCAACTTTCTCCCCACTGTAAACCGCATCTATTCCTGTCATTTTAAACCATCTATTATGCAGCTTGGGTGATAAAGAGTGGTCAATTGGATTTCCTATAACTAAATATTTTTTCATTTATAATTATTTAAATACTCTTTAATTTTTTTAATTGGTAAACCCATTATTGTTTCTTCATCACCTTCTATTTTAGAGAATAAAGACCTTCCCTCACCTTCAATTTGATAAACATTATATGCATATAGTTTTTCATCACTTATTTTTTCTAAATAAATTACTAGTTCTTTTTTAGTCATTTGTTTCATTGTCAATGTGGCTTTTTCAGTATAATTCCAGATCATTGAACCATTCTTAGATATGCATACTGAACTAATTAAATGGTGAGTTTCTCCATTTAGACTGCTCAATATACTTAGTGCTTCAACCCTATCGTTGGGTTTTGAAATGATCTTTCCCTTTAAATCTATAACGCTGTCAGCGCCCAAAACTAAATTTCCGTTTCTTTTTTGACTTATTTTGTTTGCTTTAAGCTCTGCTAAATTTTTTGAAATAATCTCGGGAGTTGCTTTTTTTTCTAATAAACTTTTTTTAACATTATCCTCATCAATATTTGATGGTTCGACTATACATTTAATTTGATGTTCTTCTAAAATTTTTTTTCTAACGCTGCTCTTTGATGCTAGGATTATTTCTTTAATTTTCATTTCTAAATATTTCATGAATTTTTATGATGGATGCAGCTGTTTCTTCAACTGATTTTCTGGTCATATCTATTGTTGGCCACTGATATTTTTTAAATGTTTTTTTTGCTTCTTCTATTTCTTCTTTAATTTTATTGAGGTTTGTATAGTCTGTGCTCTCCTTTTCTTTTAGTGTGTTCAGCCTGTTCTTCCTTACGTCGGCTAATCTTTTTGCTTCGATTGTTAATCCAACAATACAAGTTATTTTGTTTTGTTTTTTTAATAACTCTGGGATTGAATTTTCGTTAACTAGTGGAATATTTGAAGTTCTAAGGCCTTTGTTTGCAAGATAGATTGATGTTGGTGTTTTGCTTGTTCTGCTCACTCCTAATAAAATTATATCAGATTTTTCTATGTCATTTATAGAATTTCCATCATCATGATTCATTGTAAACTGTAAAGCTTCAATCTTATCATAATACTCTGCGTTTAATTCGTGTTGACCGCTAGGAATGTGTGTTGCTTTTTGTTTTAGTAATTTGGAAAAACTTATAATTAAATCGCCCAAAATTCCAAAACATGGAATTTTAATTTTATTACTTTCTGTTGTAAGAAAACTTACCAGATTACTGTCAACAATTGTATATAAAATTATTGAGTTTTTTTGTTTTTTGGCTGTATTAAGTATTTTTAAGATTTGGTTTTCTGTCCTAGAAAAAGAATATGGATGGATTTTATAATTAAAATTTTTAAATTGTGCCTTAATAGCTAAAAAAATTCTATCCAGTGTTTCACCTGTCGAGTCTGAAATTAAGTATATTTGATATGTATTATCCATGAGTAAGGTGTTTATAACTTGGTATTATTAAGCTTATTTTTGAAAATTAAAATTTTTTTTTTGGGATTTTGTAAAACTCTTCTTTTATTAACATAAGTAAACATGTGTATAATAATATACATATTATCTAATAAAGTTAATATTTTCGCTAAATAACTATTATATATGCTGTTTTTAATAAGTATTGGTGGTTTACAACTAATGAAAAAACCCTGGATAAAAATAGATACCATTATTCACATGGCATATAACTAATACTATACTTATATATTTACTTATTATTATGACACCTATTCAGAATTGTTTAATAAACAATAAAACAACAAATACACCCATATGGTTGATGAGACAGGCAGGAAGATATCTTCCGGAGTTTAGAAAAATTAGAAAATTAAATCCTAATTTTATTAATCTATGTTTAAATGAAGAATTGTCATCAGAAATTACACTTCAACCATTAAAAAGGTTTAATCTTGATGCAGCAATTATTTTTTCAGATATTTTAATGTTGCCCTATGCATTAAATCAAAGTGTAGAATTTAAAAAAAATTTTGGTCCAGAATTAGGATATTTAGATTTAGAAACAATATCTAAAATAGATGAGATAGACTTTATAGAAAAATTACACCCTGTTTATAAATCTATTAATAAAGTTAGTAAAAATAATTTACTAAAAAACAAAGATCTAATAGGTTTTGTGGGCGCACCATGGACATTACTAGTCTACATGATTAATAGACATTCACCAAAAAAAAAATTATTTAAAGATTTTTTTAAAGATAAATTTCTAATAAATAAAATTCTATTAATTTTAGAAAAGTTTTTAAAAGTACATATTAATCAACAAATTAAAAACGGCGCTACAGTAATACAAATTTTTGATAGCTGGGCTGGTTTGTTAGAAGATAAAGATTTACCCAATTATATTTATATACCAACCTTAAATTTAGTTAATTACATAAAGTCGTTAAATATACCGGTAATTTGTTTTCCAAAAGGTATTAAAAATTACAAAACCTTTTGCCAAATTGTTAAACCAAGTGCAATTAATATTGATTATAATATTGATCCAATTTCTATATTTGAAAAAATAGAAATCCCAATACAGGGTGGATTAAACCCCAAAATATTATTATCTAATAGAGAAAATTTAAAAAAAGAAGCCTTAAGATATTTAAATATATTTAAAGATCGTCCCTACATATTTAATTTAGGCCACGGCGTTATCCCAGAAACAGATCCTGCTATGGTTGAATATTTGGTTAAACTGGTAAAAGACTATTAAATGAAAAAAGCTATAATATTATTTAACTTGGGTGGTCCAGACAAGCTAGAAAATGTAAAATCATTTTTGTTTAATTTATTTAACGATCCGGCGATCTTAAACTTACCCACTTTTCTTAGGTATCCATTAGCAAAATTAATCTCGAATAGAAGAGCACCAGTGGCAAAAAAAATTTATGAAGAAATAGGAGGAGCTTCACCAATCTTAAAGCTAACAGAAGAACAATCGAGCGCCTTAGAAACAAAACTTAACCAAGACCAAACAACCAACGAATTTAAATGTTTTATAGTCATGAGGTGTTGGCATCCAAGAGCGACGGAAGTAATTAAAAAGGTTCAATCTTATACACCAGAGGAAATTATATTAATGCCTCTTTATCCTCAATATTCTGCAGCAACCTCAGGATCATCCATTAAAGAATGGAAGGATGTTTGTAAAACAAATAATTACAACGTCAAAACAAGCACCATTTGTTGCTATCCAACAGACAAAAATTTTATTAATGCTCATACAAAAGAAATTATCAAAAAAATAAAAAATTTAAAAAATTTAAAATTAATTTTTTCAGCTCACGGTTTGCCTGAAAAAAATATTAAAAATGGCGACCCATATCAATGGCAAATAGAACAATCAGTAAAAAAAATTGTTGAAAATTTAAATCTTAAAAATTTAGATTGGGTCTTAAGCTATCAAAGTAGAGTTGGTCCCTTAAAATGGATAGGCCCCTCAACCGACGATATAATAGTTAAAAATTCAAAAATTGGAAAACATATTGTTTTGGTTCCTATAGCTTTTGTCTCCGAACATTCGGAAACCTTGGTTGAGCTAGACATAGAATATAAAAAATTAGCAAAAGATAATGGTTGCAAACAGTATACAAGAGTCCCTGCCCTCGGTACCAATGAAGACTTTATAAGAGCCATGTCAGAATTGATAATAAAAAAAGAAGAATATAAATTTAACGAATTTCTTTATTCCCCTAAAACCAAGTGTCCAACTCATCTTAAAAAATGTCCTTGTCTAAATTATGAATAGTTATTTATTATTTAAAAGCCTTCACCTAATAGCAGTAATTTCTTGGATGGCGGGTCTTCTATACTTACCGAGAATTTTTGTTTATCACGTTGAAAACTTAAATGATCAAAATACCCGCTCAGTTTTTAAGGTAATGGAAAGTAAATTATTTTTTTATATTATGACACCAGCAATGATTTTGACCTGGTTGTTTGGTTTGGTTTTAATTCACTTTTCGGGGTTTGATATTTTTTTTACACTTTGGATTAAACTTAAATTGTTATTTGTTGTTTTATTAACATTTTATCACTTCTATTTAGGTCGATGTCTTAATAATTTTAAATTAAACCAAAACATAAAAACATCTAAATTTTTTAGAATAATCAATGAAGTGCCCACAATATTACTTGTTTTGATTGTTTTTATTGTTATCTTTAAACCGATCTAGACTTGAAATATCTGAAATAGCATATATATTAATCGAATATTAAAAATCTTTAATACAATCTCAAAACATGAATATACAAGAATTAAAAAAAAACACATCTGAACAACTAATTACACAAGCTGAAAAGGTAGGCGTTGAAAATGCAAGCACCTTAAGAAAGCAAGAAATTTTATTCGCTATTTTAAAAAAATTAGCAGAAAATGGCGAAGAAATTACGGGTAGTGGAGTTTTACAGTTGCTTCAAGACGGGTTTGGTTTTTTAAGAGCAATGGAGTCTAATTATTTGCCTGGACCCGATGATATATACATAAGCCCAAGTCAAATAAGAAAATTTGGTTTAAGAACTGGAGACACTGTAGAGGGTCCTGTTAGAGCACCAAAAGATGGAGAAAGATATTTTGCCCTTCTTCAGGTTGGTAAAATTAATTTTGAAGATCCTGATAAAATGAAACATAAAATTGCTTTTGATAATTTAACACCTCTTTATCCTAACAAACAATTATTTATGGAGGTAGAAACTACTAAAATAGAAAAGAAGCCAGACTTAACCGCAAGATTGATAGACTTAGTAAGTCCAATCGGAAAAGGTCAAAGATCTTTAATTATATCGCCACCCAAAGCGGGTAAGACAATGATTTTACAAAGTATAGCTAACTCGATAGCAACAAATCATCCAGAATGTTATTTAATGGTACTACTAATAGATGAACGTCCAGAGGAAGTAACAGACATGCAAAGAACTGTTAAGGGCGAAGTCATAAGTTCTACTTTTGATGAACCAGCACAAAGACATGTTGCTGTAGCAGAAATGGTTATTGAAAAAGCTAAAAGATTAGCAGAGCATAAAAAAGATGTTGTAATTTTATTAGATTCAATAACTAGACTTGGTAGAGCATACAATGCAGTTATACCCAGTTCAGGTAAAGTTTTAACCGGAGGAGTTGACGCAAACGCATTACAAAGACCAAAAAGATTCTTTGGTGCGGCAAGAAATATTGAAGAAGGAGGTTCGTTAACAATTATATCTACCGCCCTAGTTGATACCGGAAGCAGAATGGATGAAGTAATTTTTGAAGAATTTAAAGGCACAGGAAATAGTGAAACTATTCTAGATAGAAAAATTTCAGAAAAAAGAATCTATCCAGCAATAGACATTACAAGATCTGGAACAAGAAGAGAGGAATTAATTTTTGATAAGGATGACCTACAGAAAATGAACGTTCTAAGAAGAATACTTTCTCCCATGGGAACCATGGATGCTATCGAATTTTTAAATTCTAAATTAAAGAACACAAAAAATAATGATGAATTCTTTAGCTCAATGAATAAACCAGCCTAATTAATTTATACTATCCATTTAAAGTTTTACAGACACTCAATAATCAAGCTATAATCTGAAAATGACTATTTATGCTTTATCAACCGGTTCAGGAATTTCTGGTGTAGCAATTATAAGAGTTTCGGGCGCAGAAACAAAACAAGTAATTAAACTTTTGACAGGCAGGCCCATTCCCGAACCAAGAGTAGCGTCCCTTAGAAAAATCAACAATAGCAACAATTCTGAACTAATAGATGAGGGTCTAATATTATGGTTTCCTGGTCCTGAGAGTTACACAGGTGGGGATATGGTTGAATTCCATGTCCATGGCAGCAAGGCAGTAATAGAGGCTCTACACAACTCTATTTCAAAAATAAAAAATTGTAGGCCGGCAGAGCCAGGAGAATTTACTAAAATCGCATTTCAAAATAATAAAATAAATTTACTTAAAGCAGAGAGTGTTGCTGATTTAATTTCCTCAGAAACAGAAATCCAAAGGCAACAGGCAATAAAAATAATGAATGGCAAGTCGGCAGAAAAATTTAATACTTTGAGAGAAAAACTTGTACATATTTTATCCAATGTTGAAGCGACAATAGATTTTCCAGATGAAGCATTATCCAAAGATATTTTAAATAAAATTAAAAAAATTTCGAGCGATGTTTATAATGATATTATAAAAATCCTCGATGATCAAAAAGTAGGAGAAAGAATAAGAGAGGGATTTAAAATTGCAATTGTCGGCCCACCCAATGTTGGAAAATCAAGTTTATTAAATCATTTAGCTAACAGAGATGTTGCAATAGTTTCAGAAATTGCGGGAACAACAAGAGACGTAATTGAAGCTCATTTAAATATAGATGGTTATCCTATTATTGTATCGGATACAGCAGGAATAAGAGATTCTATTAATGAAATAGAAAAAAAAGGTATAAAATTAGCATTAAAAAAAGCAGAAGAGGCAGATTTAAAAATTGTATTAATAGAGCCAAAAAACCTTGATTTTAAAGACTTTTTAAAAGATTCATTTGATGAAAACTCTATATTAGTTGTCAATAAATGTGACTTAGAGCAAGTCAAGCTAAATAAAGAACTTAAAAAATTTAATCCTATTTTGATATCAATTAAAAACAACACAAACATTGATCAGTTGATTTTTAATATTAAAAATAAATTGAAAAATAAATTTATTAATAGTGGCGATATTTTAATTACACGTGCAAGACACAGGCATCACCTTGAAGAGTGTGCTAGTTATTTAAAAAATTTCAGTGAAAAAAATGATATAGAGAATTTTGATATGGCGGCCGAAGATTTAAGATTAGCAACTCGACATCTTGGAATGATTGTTGGAAAAGTAGATGTTGAAGAAATTTTAGGAAGCATTTTTAATGATTTTTGTATTGGCAAATAAGATAATTGCTTAAATTAGTTAATGATATCAACAATTTTTATTTACAAATAAAAAGTACTTTTACCTGGTTTTTTGACACATTTTGGTAACTTATCGTTGGTAAATGTAGTTAAATTGATGCTTGTATTCCTGAATTTTAATTTATTTTAATAAATAAACTATATTAAATATTTATTAGTTCGTCTTGCAAATGTTACAATCAGATATAAATTCATATTATGGAAAATGAATTATCATTTGATGTAGCGGTTATAGGAGGCGGACATGCGGGGTGTGAAGCAGCAACTGCGTCAGCTCGTCTTGGAGTCAACACCGCTCTCTTTACACATAAGATAGAAACTATTGGTGAGATGTCATGCAACCCTGCTATTGGTGGTTTGGGGAAGGGCCACCTAGTAAGAGAGATAGATGCCTTAGATGGAGTGATGGGAGAGATAGCAGACAAGTCTGGTATACAGTTTAGACTACTAAACAGAAGTAGAGGACCCGCCGTAAGAGGACCTAGAACGCAATCAGATAGGTTTTTATATCGTAAATATATGCAAGAAAAACTCGTAAACTATTGTAATTTAAGCATTTTTTCCGACTCTTTAATAAAGTTTATTTTTAATAATAATGTTGTAAGTGGTTTCCTAACTCAATCAGGTAAAAAAGTTACATGCAGTAAGCTAATACTGACAACCGGCACTTTTTTGAATGGTTTGATACACATAGGTGATAAAAAAACTCCAGCTGGCAGGTATGATGAGAAACCCTCAACAGGTTTAACTGAACAACTTAAAAAATTTGATTTTAAAATCGGAAGACTTAAGACAGGCACACCCCCAAGACTAGATGCAAGAACAATTAATTTTGAAAATTTAGAAGAACAGTTTGCAGATGATGAACCATATTTTTTTTCTTTTTTAACAAAAAAAAACTTGAACAAACAAGTCTCTTGTAGAATGACTTATACGAACTCGAAGGTTCACAGGATCATAGAGAAAAATTTAACGAAGAGCGCGATATACTCTGGGAGCATCCAGAGTGTTGGTCCAAGATACTGTCCATCCATAGAGGACAAAATAGTTAAATTTGGTGATAAGGATCGTCATCAGATCTTTTTAGAGCCAGAAGGGCTAAATGACCATACAATTTACCCAAATGGAATATCCACATCACTTCCTGAGTATATTCAAGAAGAAATATGTAATAATATCAATGGTTTACAAAACGTAAGAATAATTCGCTATGGATATGCTATTGAATATGACTATATAGATCCTAGAGAATTATTATTAACTCTTGAAACAAAAAAAATTCAAAATCTTTACTTAGCTGGTCAAATTAATGGCACTACAGGATATGAAGAAGCTGCAGCTCAGGGTCTCATAGCTGGAATCAATGCTGCTTTATCCTTTAAGAATTTAGAACCATTTATATTAGATAGATCAGATGCTTACATTGGAGTGATGATTGACGATTTAGTTACAAAAGGAGTTTCAGAACCTTATCGTATGTTTACCTCCAGAGCAGAGTATAGATTAAGTTTAAGAGCCGATAATGCCGATAAAAGATTAACTCATAAGGGAATTCGCATAGGGCTAATCAGCGATAAAAGAAAGAATTTATTTCTTGATAAATCAGCTAAAATTGGACTTATTTGTTCGAAAATGAAAAATTTAAGCATATCTCCTACTAAAATCAGAAAATTTAATGTTAAAATCGCAAAGGATGGAATTTTAAGAAATTCAAATGAAATATTAACCCAAAAAGATGTTGATATGCCTAAAATTAGAAAAATATGGCCTGAAATACCTTATTTTTCAAAGGAAATAGATGAACAAATTGAAATAAATGCGCATTATAGTGGATATTTAAAAAAACAGAAGGCAGATATTATAGCATTTAAACGAGATGAAAATTTAATAATTCCAGAACGATTAAATTATGATGAAATGTCAGGCTTATCAAATGAAGTTAAAATAAAATTTAAACAGATAAAACCAAAAACAATGGGCCAGGCTTTAAGAATCGATGGTATTACCCCAGCAGCTGTATATATTTTGTTGTCACACGTCAAAAGAAAGTCTATTAAGCATATAGCTTAATGGAAAAAGAAATTTTTAAAAAATACTCATTATTAGACCAACTAAATGTTTCACGTGAAACAT
>Ga0114997_10000944_pt1 | contig 24272 bp, 22 predicted proteins | sample ArcticOcean_MG_C_2_FD_87045 | JGI IMG/M metagenome (GOLD analysis project Ga0114997, IMG submission 87045) | Marine microbial communities from western Arctic Ocean - ArcticOcean_MG_CB4_136 | ecosystem: Environmental > Aquatic > Marine > Oceanic | place: Arctic Ocean: Canada Basin | collected... | reverse complement strand
TAGAAAATTTAGGTGTTGAAAATATTGAATGCCTGTATAGCGGTAACGGGGTTGAAGCAAGAGGGCAAAAGCCTCTTCAATAGTATTGATCTTTGCAATTTTTGCAACGTAAAAAATGTACATTTTGGATTTATAAAAAGTGACAGCTAAAAATTCCTGAATATTCTAAATCGATAATACATATTTCTAACTTACAATTAACGTTATGCATTTCATTCAATTTACAAGATTATCAATGGTTCTTCTATTGAGCTGGAGCAATCATGACGCTGACTAGAAAGATTAGACTATTCCTTCAAAAAATATTTCCAGCCAGTTTAATAAGAAGTCTCGCTTTTCTATTTGGAGTATTGATTCCAGCCAAGAGATCATATTCATCTTATGGTGAGGATTTAATTATTGCCCAATATTTCCAAGATAGAAAAATATTTCAAGGAATCTATATTGATATTGGATGCTTCCACCCAATCTGGTCCTCCAATACCTATAAATTTCATAAATTAGGATGGAGTGGATATTGTTTTGATATAGATGAATTTAAATTAAAGATGATGAGGCTATTTAGGCAAAAAAAAGTGCAGACTTTCTTTAAAGCAGTCGTTCCCAAAACGAGCATTGATCAAGAAAATGACTTTATCACTGTATTCAAATTTCTAACCCCATGGTCAGATATAGATACTTGCGATCTCCAAACTGCTAAAGACTATTCTATTAAATATGACTTAGACTTTATAACTACTAATGTTCCATGCGAAGCAATTAACTCAATCTTAAAGAATTTACCAAAGGTTAATTTTTTTAAAATTGACATAGAGGGCCTTGATGAGGCAATTTTGATGGAAATGAATCTAGATTTATATACACCAGAAGTAATATTATTTGAAAATATAGAAACCTGGTCAGGAACCCAAGAAATAAAGCTCAAACTGGAGCAATATGGGTATGAGCGTTTATTTATTTCAAATTATTCTGTTTGTTATGCCCAGCCTGTTACTAGATAATTAACGGATATCAATCTAAGTTAATTTTAATAATCAATGAATATAGTAACTTTTAACAACCATCAACTTAATAAAGCCCTTTTTATTAAGAAAAACATAAATAGTAATTTAGAAATTTTTCATAAAAATTTCAACAAAAAATATAACACTGGAAATATTAGTAACATTCAATATGTTGATAATTTAATTAATATTATAAAGCTAAGCGATCAAAGCAATGTCTTTCTTTTTTTTGTTTTGTATTGTACTCGAGAAATATGGGAACTTCTTTCTGTGCTGAACGAATTAGGATCACAGGTTGTTGTCATTGAGGAAACCCACAATATGATGATGCATCCCTATAAAATTCCTGGAATCAATCTTACCCCTGATCTAATTCTTGCTGCTTCTGCTGAAGAGCAGAAAGCAATACAACAATTCTATAATTTTAATGATGGAATAGTTTTGAATTCAGGCTGGATCTTTCAATCTCAATACTTTGACTTAATAAACTCAAGTCAAGAAATTATCCCTGCTTTAAAGGCCCAAATAGAATTATCAGAAAAAAAGATTCTTGTTTATTTTGCTGCACCTATCTATATTTCGGCGAATTCTATAGAAGACTATGAATCACGGATGCATCTAATCGATTATTTAGACAGAGAATATCCTCAATCTACTTTTTTTATTAAGCCGCACCCCTTAGAAAAAATAGACAAATTTAGCAAGATGTTAGATCAAAAAAAAATTAATTTTATTTATATTGAAGAAAGTAATTTATCTAAACAAAATATTAGTAATTTTGACCTAGTTGTTTCTTCTGCTTATTCACAATGTACTATTGATAATATTATTCAGGATCTGCCTTTATTGATCTATGCCTTTAAAGAAGAGAACTTTATTACAAAGAGCTTTAATTTTACAAATGCAACCAAGCATTCTTTAAATTCAAAAAATTATTTAAGAGTTTCTGAAATTTACAGCGGTAACTTTTTATCTGAACTTCAAGCATTTAAAGATAAAAATTTAAGCCGCGAAGATAAATCCATTTTACTTTTTAAAGATTATCTTTTTGCAAAACCACTTAACCTTCATGATAGATCTATAGAGCTAGAATTAATGGGATATTTGCTTAATAAATTAAATGGCTTGCCTATTCTTTTGTCTGATGACTGTCCAGATAGATTAACTTCAATCAAAATATTATTCAGTAAACCAGAAGATTTTAATTTACAGTCTATTGATTTTAATAATTTGACATATCCAGAAAAAATGTACTTTTCAGTAATTATTTGGAGAGAAATTTTGGAGGGAAGGGTTACAAATGCTCTTCAGATAGAAATTTTTTTGAGAGAAGTCTTCGACTCTTCATTCGGCTTGATTTTTATTAGGGAAAGCATTGTTTTCAAATATTTTTTAGTTTTAAAAAAAATGGTTCATTTGGTCGACTCTGATCAAAGAATTTTTTTTGATAAGGTTAATTTAATTCTTATCGACCGAGTTATATTCGGCAATACCATATTAAAGGTATTAGAATTATTTCTCACAACTAAATTTAATTTTTTTAATAAGGTTTCATATAAACTTTTATTAATGAGTTCCAATATCATCAAAATAAAATAAATTTGAATTAAAAACTTTATATGAAATATCGAGCAGAGATTGATGGTTTAAGGGCGCTAGCAGTTCTTCCAGTAATTTTTTTTCATGCCGGCTATGAATTATTTGCTGGTGGCTTTATTGGTGTTGATATTTTTTTTGTAATTAGCGGCTATTTAATTACAACAATTCTTATTGAAGATATCGAATCTAACAATTTTAGTATTGTTAGTTTCTATGAGAGGCGAGCAAGACGATTATTGCCAGCATTATTTTTTGTAATGATTATGTGTGTTCCTTTTGCATGGTTTTGGATGTTGCCTGAGCAAATGAAAGATTTTTCACAAAGTCTTGTTGCTGTAAGCTTTTTTGCCTCCAATTTACTTTTTTGGAGAGAAAGTGGTTATTTTGCTGCTGCAGCCGAGGAAAAACCATTACTTCATACTTGGAGCCTGGCGGTTGAGGAGCAATACTATCTTCTTTTCCCTATATTTCTTTTTCTAACATGGCGACTAGGCAAACATAAAGTTTTTTGGATCATCGCTATTCTTGCTTTTTCTAGCTTAATTTTGAGTGAGTGGCTATCAAGAGTAAATTCAAATGCAAATTTTTATATGGCTCCTACTCGTGCTTGGGAGATTTTAGCAGGCTCATTAACAGCTTTTATTGTTCAGCAGAGTGGCGTGCGTAACAATAACTTTTTATCATTAATGGGTTTAGCTGCTATTGTTTTTTCGATATTCTTTTATGACGAACGCACACCTTTTCCCAGTGTTTATTCTTTGGTGCCAGTGCTGGGAGTATTATTGCTAATACTTTTTTCAACTAAAGGCACTATCACAGCAAATATACTAAGCTCTAAATTCATAGTTGGCATTGGTTTGATTAGTTATTCTGCCTATCTGTGGCATCAGCCCTTATTTGCTTTTGCGAGAATAAGAGTATTGGATGAGCCAACTCATTTACTAATGTTTATTTTATCAATTTCATCATTATTTCTTGGATATTTAAGTTGGCGTTATGTAGAGAGGCCATTTAGAAGTAAGTTAAATGAAGGGTTTAATACATTTCAAATCTTCTGTTTTGCTTTAGCAGGTATATGTTTTTTTGTTTCAATAGGCTTCTTAGGCCATAAAAGTAATGGCTTCATTGAAAATAAAAAGTGGGCCTCTAGTCAATCTATTCTTGAGGTTAAAAATCAGACTGCTAGCTATATTGGACATTGTGATAAAAATATGACGAGTGCCTCTTTTGGAAATGATGATGTATGTTTGATTGGAGATATAAGCTCCCAACCCTCAGGAATACTTTGGGGAGACTCCTATGCAGGCTCAGCATTATTTGGCCTAGATAAATATCTGAAAGCTGATGATACATCCTATCTGGCTATCATTAGCGATGGATGTCCGCCAATACCTGGCATTTCACGCACTAAAAATCAATCTGATTGCTGGCTTGGCCGACAGACGAAGGTATTGGATGCCTTTAAAAATGATAAAAATTTAACTGATTTAGTTTGGATTGGTAGATTCAATGATATTACCAATCCTATTCCAGGCAATGGATTTCTTTTAGATCAAAGTTTTCCTTCATTAATGAAAACGCAAGACAGAATCACAACAGTTACTAATGAGCTACTCATCAAAAATAAGAATATAGTATTTGTCTTAGAAGGAGTTAATTTTAAAAGAAGTATTCCAGATTATCTTATTAAGCTAGAGCTATTTAATGAATTAGCAGATGAATCTATTTTAATTAGAGATGCTGATGAAGAAAGAAAATCTAATGGCTTAACAAAGGAATTTTTAGAAACCCTCGATGGAATTGCTTTTGTTGATAGTCTAGATCTTTTTTGTGATGGAATTTCATGTAATGCAATCATGAAAGATGGATCGCTAATGGTGGTTGATAATGTTCATATCTCTCATCAGGCTTCATTGCTGCTTGCAAAAGAAATAATGATAAAGTTAGATTCGCTTAAAAATTAATCTTAGCTTTCATGCTAACTAGTAAATTTTTACTTAAAAAAAATATTACACGGTTGCTCTCACTTTTTTAGGACAAGGGACCTTTCTATTGATTTCCAAATAACCTATAATATTCAAATATTATCGATCAAGATGCTATCAAATCATAACTAATAATTCAAAAAATGAATCTTTCAAACGTTGAGCTTCCATCAAATAAAAGATTCGGATATTTTTTTGTTGCAATCTTTTTAGCCGCTGCAATTTATTTTTATATTTTTAGTGATTTCCTTTCACCAACTCCTTTTTTTTCACTGGGTAGTATTTTACTAGCCATAACATTAATTAATGCAGATCTATTACTTCCTTTAAATCAATTATGGATGAGGTTTGGCCTTTTGCTAGGAATGATTATCAGCCCAATAGTTTTAGGCATACTTTTTTTTATACTTATCTCACCATTAAGCATTTTGATGAGAATTGTCGGCCGAGATGAGCTGAAACTAAAGCCAAAAAAAGATTCTTCATATTGGATTATCAGAGAGTCATTTTCCACATCAAATGAAGTTTTTAAAAATCAATTCTAAAGGGGAAAAATGGAGTTCTTAAAAGAGATGTTTCTATTTCTCCGCTCAAGAAAAAAACTATGGTTATCACCATTAATTATAGTCATGATAATTTTAGGAGGACTATTAATCATTGCTCAAGGCTCAGTAATCGCTCCATTCATTTATACAATATTTTAAAAGGCCTGTAGTTAAAAATGTATATTCTAGGTATTTCTTCTTTCTACCACGACAGTGCAGCTTGTATTATTAAGGACGGTGAAATTATTGCCGCAGTTCAAGAGGAAAGGTTTACACGTAAAAAGCATGATGCTAGCTTCCCCTCCCAAGCTATTAAATACTGTATCAAGGAAGCTAACATAGACCCATCTGAATTAAATAATGTAGTTTTTTATGAAAAACCTTTTCTGAAATTTGAGCGTTTGCTTGAGACTTATTTAGCCTTTGCGCCAAAAGGGTTCTTAAGTTTCTCAAAGTCAATGCCTGTTTGGATCAAGGAGAAGCTCTTTCAAAAAGCAGCTTTGGTAAAGGAACTCAATAATACTCTTGGTGATGAGATCAATTGGAGAGAGCGTTTGCTATTTTCTGAGCATCATCTATCTCATGCTGCAAGTGCTTTCTATCCTTCTCCATTTGAGAGAGCAGCTGTTTTAACACTTGATGGTGTTGGTGAATGGACTACCACGTCTTTAGCTGTAGGTAATCAAAGTGATCTCAAGGTAATTAAAGAAATTCACTTTCCACATTCACTTGGGTTACTTTACTCAGCTTTCACTTATTACACAGGTTTTAAGGTTAACTCTGGTGAATACAAAGTTATGGGGCTAGCGCCATACGGTGAACCTAAATATTCTGATTTAATTAAAGAAAAGCTTATTCACATTTTTGAAGATGGAAGTTTTCAGCTTGATATGAGCTACTTTGATTTTGCTACAGGGTTGACGATGACGAATCAAAAATTTGATGATCTGTTTGGTGGCCCAGCTCGAACTTCTGAGTCAGAACTTACTCAGCGAGAAATGGATTTAGCAGCTTCTATTCAAAAAGTTACTGAGGACGTTGTGCTGAAATTAGCTCGCAATATTAGAAAAGAAACAGGCGAACGAAATCTTTGTCTTGCAGGGGGTGTTGCGCTTAACTGCGTCACGAATGGTATTCTTTTGCGAGAAAATATATTTGATAATATTTGGATTCAGCCAGCTGCGGGCGATGCTGGTGGCTCTCTAGGCGCAGCATTATCAGCATGGTATTTACACTATTCAAATGAAAGAAAGATATCATCTGAGCGTGATTCTATGAAAGGCTCATATTTAGGACCTTCTTTTAGTAATGACGAAATAGAAGCTGAATTAAAATCCTGCGGGGCTAAGTTTCATAAACTTGATGATAATCAGCTTTCAGAGCAAGTGGCTGATGCGCTAGCTGATGAAAAAGCAGTCGGCTGGATGCAAGGGCGTATGGAATTTGGTCCTCGTGCATTAGGTGCTAGAAGCATTATTGCAGACCCTCGTTCACCAGCAATGCAGAGACAACTTAACCTTAAAGTTAAATATAGAGAGAGTTTTCGTCCTTTTGCACCTAGTATATTAAGAGAAGATACTTCTGATTGGTTCGAATGTAATTCAGATAGCCCCTATATGTTATTGGTTGCGGATGTGCAAAAAGGTAAACATCTTAAAATGAGTGAGGCGGAGGAGAGGTTATTTGGAATAGAAAAACTAAACGTTCCTCGTTCCTCAGTGCCAGCTATTACTCATGTAGATTATTCGGCACGGATTCAAACAGTGCATGCTGATACCAACCCTCGCTATCATGATGTCATTACAAAATTTAAAGAGAAGACCGGATGTCCAATGGTGGTAAATACTTCGTTTAATGTCAGAGGCGAGCCAATTGTTTGCTCTCCAACCGATGCATTTAAGTGCTTCATGGGCACAGAATTAGATGTTCTTGCTATTGAAAACTTTTTACTCCTTAAGGAAGAGCAGGATGGTAATCTAAAAGAGAACTATGAAGAACGTTATGAGCTCGATTAAAGTTATATGCATTCAGTTTCTAGCTTCAATCTTTTTCTTTTTTTTTATTGATCTCATTTATACAAAATTCTTTCTTCCTGATATTAAAAATCAATACACCCGCAATGAGCAACAATATCGAATTGAGCATAAGAATTTTCATCATACATTAGCTCCATCATATAGAGGTCTAACTCGATGGGGAGATGTAGAATATGAAGTATGTACTGATCCTAATGGGTTTAAAGCTGCTTGCAAAGACATCAATAATAAACAAATAGCATTTGACGTTGCATTTATCGGTGATAGTTTCACTGAGGCAATCGGTATGGAGTATCAAGATTCATTTGTTGGAATGTATGCAAATAAAAATCCTAATATGGCTATTGCAAACCTTGGAGTGTCTTCTTATTCTCCGAGCGTATATTTCACAAAAATTAGTTGGCTATTAAAACAAGGCTATCATTTCAATCACGTGTATGCATTCATTGATATTTCAGATGTTCAAGATGAAAGCAACTATTTTAGAAATGATAGTGGTGATCTTCTACTTGCATCAGAGCAAGATAATAATGATCATAGCTCAATATCAGTAAAAGAAATCAAAGCATTTATCCAAGAAAACTTTTATATATTTACAATTGGATATTTTTATGTCAAATCCATTTTTGCGGATGATGAGAAGAAACTTTATAGAGAACTTTTCAATTTTGAACGTTCAGCATGGACATATAACTTAAATTCAACTGGATATGGCGAGTTAGGAGCGAAGGGATATATCGAAAAATCTCTTGCTGAAATGAGAGCATTGCATAATCTACTAGATTCTAATGGCATTAAACTTTCTGTTGGAGTTTACCCATGGCCAGCCCAGTTAGTGGAGATGAAAGATAATGATTCTGAAAATGCTCAAAGTATAATTTGGAGTCAGTTTTGTGAGCAAAGATGCGAAAGGTTTGTTGATCTATTCCCAATTTATCAATTACTGGTAGATCGATATGGCGTTGATGCAGTTTATGATAAATACTTTATCAGAGGAGACGTACATTATAATATTGATGGAAATAAATTGATTTATTCTGAAATTACCAAGTCAGGTACTTAGAGAATTGCTAAAATTTAACTCTCTTTTTAGCTTTACTTATCTTACCCAAATTTGATTGAATGTTTGGCAGTATTCTTTTGTTCGCTTCGTTATTTCGGATTGTCGCTTCTCTCTAAGTTCAAAGCCATGTTGCTTTAATATTCTTTTTGCATTCATTGATTGATCGTTAAAGTTATCATTAATCTCAATAAATATTGATTTTAGATTCTTGCTTGCCAATATATTTTCTGCACCCTCTAATATTAGATGCTCAATTCCATCAACATCTATTTTGATTAAACCTGGCTCCGACTTGATAACGTTTGTTTTAAATAAGTCATCTAAGGTGAAACCAATCAAACTATACTCAACCTCACTATCTATAGGGTTGCCATCAAAACCAAAATTGACACCAAAAGCACTAGAGGAACCTCCTTCATCGCTATTACCATTGACAAATACAGCTTCACCAGTCTGATTTGAGAGTGGGTTAGATACAATAATGATTCTATTAGTCAGATTATTAATACTTATATTTTTTGCTAACTGCCGCATATTGAATGCTGATGGCTCAAAACTAAATACTTTGCCTTGTTGTGTTTTAGCGTAATAAAGAGAGTAAATACCAATATTTGCACCTATGTCATAGAATGAACCACAACTTCCAAATTCATTAATCCACTCCAGAATCTCAGGCTCTTTTGAAGAGAAAGTTCTATGCCGAAATGCACACATTCTATTAGGCGTATATATTTTAAATTTAGTTAATTTTCCAGAGTGATTATAGAAAACTTCTTTAATATCATTATCAACTACATTATTAAAATCATGCCTCAGTAACCCATATAATTTTGGCGATGCTCTATGAATAATATGTTCATAAAAAAAGAATACTGATATTAGGATCTTGCTTGGAAGAGTGATCAAGGCTTTGATTAAAACTTTTAATATTGACATTTAGAATTCCTGTTTAATTCAGGTGGTAAAATTATAACTATTTGATTAGATTAGAAAATACCATACTATGTTAAACTCATTATACATCCACAAGCTTGAATTAATTATTTAAATTAAGCTATAGTTAGCTTCTATTTCCTATAAAATTTTTTTATAAAAATGAATTTTTTCTTCCATTTATCTAATTCATTTGTTAAATCTAAACTCTCTATACCTAAGTTTTCCAATCATGGTGCTGTGAATAAGAAAATATCTTTATTTGAAGCTGAAATAGAGGAGGGCAAATGGGTAGTAAATAAAACACAATGTTTTGAAGATGATCATTTTTGGAGCGTTAATTATCAAAATAAAGATGATCTTCAAAAAATTTTTTTTCTTGCTACTGCGAATGAAGCCGCATTAATTTCTGAGCACAATCAAATTTTAGATCTAAATAATTTTACAAATACACTTCCAGACTACAGAGCAAATCTTATGATTGAAGGCGAGTCTGGCGGCTGTTCATCATATCAATCAGAGTATCCATTTAGAATGATTCAAAATCAAGGATCAATTTATTCAGATTGCGGCTTACTCACAACTAGCAGGTGTAAATCAGTAGGAGTGTTTATCAGAAATATTGTATCCAAACCTATCAAGAAAGAAACAAATCTTTATTTATATGATCAACAGATAAATCAAGTTCTTGCTTCATTTAAAATTTGCACCAACGAAGGAAGATATATAGATCTCTCTGATTTCAAAGAAAATCTTTGTAATAGTTTTATTTATGCAGATAATTTTCTTGGTATTCCGGTTTATATTATTGAATATAATGATGGCGGGCTATCCATGGAGCACACTCATCCTCCCCATGAATTCGTTGGCGGGGTTGACCGCTTCCAATTGGTTAAAAAATTAAAAGACCGAATAAATGAAACAATTTTTACAAATTAAAAATTCTGCTTTTCATACGAAGGGTGACTCAGGTATTCGTAAAATTCTGAAATTAATTTTTCACAGTAAATTTTTTCGAATTATAAGAAATACAATTGGCTTTCGACCTCCAGTTTTCATGTATGACTATGAAACTGAATACCTTGCATCTGATTTATTTATTTGGAGAACAGATAAAGACTTTCAAACAGTTTTCAAGTCCTCAGATATTTTAAAAAAATATTATGGATTCCACTCACTTTTAAAAATTTTTTTTTATGACTGCAATGGAGAGTTTATAAAGCAGCTTACTTTTGAATATAAAAACTATACTCTAGAAATTATTATAAATAAGGAGCTTTTAGGCATATCAGCGAATGGAACGTTTTGTGCTTTCCATTATCCTAGGGACCATATTCAACGCAACGTAAATGTTACGAATCGTTGTTATGTTGGATATGGAAGAAATAACTCTTTTTCTATGGTGCACGGTAATATTATTGGGCTGATGGCGAGCGCAAAAAAAAATCACAAAGAATTTTTAAGCTCAATTAAACCAGCTGTGACTGAGAGAAAATTTAAATTTAAATATCTCCTTCAAGCGAAAAAAAGAAATTTTCCTTTTTCTGTATTAGCATTTTCTAATCCACTTAATAGAAGCATCTTTATTGAAGTAAATAAGAAAAGATTTAATATTCAGTCTCGAGGATGCGCCTTGATTTCCCTTGATCATGTTTCAGAGTCAACTGTGATAGAGGTTAAAAGCGATTTTGCAAGAGCGCGACCAATTATAATGTATGATGATGGTAAAGTTATTGATTGCCTCCATGCGTAGTTGTATGAATTAAATAAGATAGTTGATGAAAATTATTAATTGTCATTAGTGTGCACAATCTCTTCCATTTAAATTATAAAAGTTATGAATAAAGATCAAAGAGTTATTGAAGATTTTGGAGATGAGTGGAGTGACTTTACCTATGAAGATAAAAATATTAATCACGCAGAGTTAAAAAAAAATTTCCTTCAATACTTCTCCATTTTCCCATGGTCTAAAATCTCAAAAAATGCTGAGGGTTTCGATATGGGTTGTGGATCTGGGAGATGGGCTCAATTTGTGGCACCTAAAGTCTCTATTCTTAACTGCATAGATCCCAGTAAAGCAATAGACATTGCTAAGTTAAATTTAAAAGATACAAATAATGTAACCTTCTATAATGAGACTACTGATAACTGTTCTCTTGATGATCAGTCGCAAGATTTTGGTTATTGTTTAGGTGTTCTTCACCATATTCCTGATACAAAAAAAGCTCTTTTAGATTGCGCTAGATTGTTAAAGTCAGGGGCTCCTTTTTTGCTATATTTATACTACGACCTTGAAAATAAACCGATTTGGTATAGATATATTTGGAGGCTTTCAGATCTATTAAGAGGATTGATCTCTATTTCCCCTAAACCTATTAAGAAAATATCTTGCTTTTTGATTGCAGCCATAATTTATTATCCATTAAGTAGATTTGCTCTATGTATGGAAATACTTGGTTATGACATCAAAAATTTTTTACTTTCTGATTACAGCAAGAAGCCATTCTACCAATTGCGAAATGATGCGCTTGATAGATTTGGAACACGGTTAGAGCAAAGATTTTCTCGCCATCAAATTGAAAGTATGTTGATAGATTCTGGGTTTAGAGATGTAAGTTTTTCTGAAAAAATGCCATTTTGGACATCCATATCCTATAAAATTTAGTGACTACTATGAATAATTCCTTCTTATCATTGGTGTTAGTTGATACAGGCGGCCAAGAAGATCTGATGCCAATTTTAAGTTCTTTAATAGAAAAACTTCAACAAATATCTAAGCAATTTGAAATCATAGTTGTTGAAAATACTCTATCCAAGAACAGACTTCACTCGCTTCAAGAGATCAGCAAGAATCAGGCTATGAAAAATCTATTGGTGTTGTGCCTTTCGGAGAAAGCGCAATTTCATACAGCTGCTTGGGCTGGTCTTGAGAATTCTCTCGGTGATTATGTGTGTATCTTTAACCCTGCTAATGATGACATCAACCAAATAGAATCTTTATTCCAAAAATCAGCTGAAGGCTATGATCTGGTATATGGCAATGATTTAAATTCTTCTGAAACATCTGTAATATATCGGCTGCTAAGATCTATATTCCATTTCATTTATATATATATTAATGGCTCTTCTATAAAAGGCCAGGCAGGTACATTTAAAGTTTTGAGTAGAGGGTTAATTAACTATATTGGACAATTTAGGCAGCCACTTATTAAATTTAGATACATTGATTCAAATTCTAATATTGCCGTTCAGCGTTTTGATTATCATTCCAATCAAGGTTCAAACGTTCATAAAAAGACTGTATTTTCTGGTATAGATGATGGATTTAATTTATTGGTTTCATCCACAAAAATTCCAATAAGAATTGTCACCAGCCTATCTATAATAGGAGCTATATCTAGTTTAGCTTATTCAATATATGTTTTAGTAATCTCAATCACAGACAATGATGTCGTAGAAGGTTGGGCAAGCCTATCTTTACAGTTTTCAGCATCTTTTTTTCTTATGTCATGTGTTCTGTTAATTCTTGGTGAATATATACTTCATATGAGTAGATTGTCGAATGAGGGCCCGGAATACTTTATTGCTCGAGAGTTTGGAAGCAAGATTTCTGATAAAAAAGATATCTTAAATATTGAGCAGTAAGTAAGTATTTTGTCGAACTCACTTGACTCATATGATGCAATTATAATTGGCGGAGGTTTCTATGGTTGCGCAATTGCCCATCATCTGGAATCAAACCACTCTCTTAAAAAAATCTGTTTAATTGAAAAAGAATCTAATATTTTTGCAAGAGCATCCCTAAACAATCAATATAGAGTTCATAACGGCTATCACTATCCTAGAAGCTTCAGAACTGCCAACAGAAGCAGAGTTAATTTTCAAAGATTCATAAAAGATTGGCCCTCTTCAATAATTAGTAATTTTGATAGTTTATATGCGATACCTAAACAAAATAGCAAAATAAACTCACTTCAATTTGAAAATTTTTCCAGATCAATAGGAGCTAGACTTTCTCCAGCAGAATCAAAGCACACTAAATTATTCAATGATTACTATTTTGAATCAATTTATAAGGCTCAAGAATTTTGTTTTGACCCCGTTGTATTAAAGAATTTATATATATCAAAGCTGAATAAATCTAATATAAAACTAATGCTAAATTCTAAAGTATTATCAATTTTAAAAAAAAATTCTTCTTATGAAGTTTTAATTGATAATCAATCTTTAATAAAGAAAAAAATTACCTCTAGTCTTATATTTAACTGCACATATAGCGGGTTAAATCAAATTGGAGGAGATTTATATGGACCCAGAAACTCACTTAAACATGAGATTGCTGAGTTGGTGTACTTTTCTTGCCCAAAAGAATTGTTAGACGTAGGAATTACTGTAATGGACGGACCATTTTTCTCAATATTACCAACTGATAGAAAAAATATATTGTCTTTGTCTCATGTTAGGTATACACCACATAAGTCCTGGAAAGATAAAAAAAATATTAATCCTTACGCTATATTAGATCAATATGAGAAGCATTCAGTTAATTCAAGAATGTTTAGAGCAGCACAAAAATGGATACCATCAATCACTGAAAATTTATATATTAATTCTAGGTTTGAGATTAAAACCATTTTAGATAGAAATGAAATTGACGATGGCAGACCTATTCTGTTTGAAAGAGATCAAAATCTGCATAATGTTTTTTATATACTAGGCAGTAAAATTGATAACATCTATGATGCCCTAGAAAAAATAGATGAAGAGCTTAAGAAATGAAGAAAAAATCATTAATCATAACTATTCCTGTTTTAAATGAAGAAATAAGTCTTGTAAAGCAAATAAATGTGCTTTTAGATTATATTTCAAAAAATTTGAAAGAAAAGTACTCTGTCTCTGTGGTAATTGCAAACAACGGTTCTAATGATTTAACGCAAGATTTAGGAAAAATGCTTTCTAAGCAACATGATAATGTATATATTATTTCAACCGCAGAGAAGGGTGTTGGATCGGCATTAAAAAAATCATGGCAAGAATATCCTGGTGATATTCAGGGCTATATGGATCTAGATTTTTCAACAGATTTGAATCATATAAGCGAAACACTCACAATACTGGATAACAATGAGGTTGATATTGTTAATGGCTCAAGGCTTTCAAAAGCCTCTAGAGTTCACAAAAGAAACATTGTAAGAACTTTAATAAGTATAGTGTTTAATAAAATTATTTCTTTTGTGTTCAATGCTAAATTCAAGGATGGAATGTGTGGGTTTAAGTTTTTTCAAAAGAAAAGTTTAGAGTCACTTTTAATGAATAATTCCGTCCAGTGCAATGGTTGGTTTTTTGCAACAGAGTTTTTAGTGATAGCTGAAAATAAAGGATTCACAATTTTAGATCTACCAATTAATTGGACAGACAGCAGTTCTTCTAAGGTAAGAATTTTTCAATTATCCTTAGAATATTTAAAAGAAATTTATATTTTAAAAAGAAGATTAAGGTATTTTAGTTGAGTAAAATAACTTCCCCACTTTTAGGATCAGCCATGTGGGGGGAATGGGTCAAAGAATCTGAGGTCTATAACTTGTTAGATATATTCTATGATTCTGACTTTAGAGCAATTGATATTGCTACAAATTATCCCATCAATGGAAAAAAACAAAGCTTTAAACAAGCTTTAATTTGGTTAAACCATTGGTGTCAAGCTAATCAGTGTAAGGACCTAGAGATTTATCTAAAAATCGGCTCTAATTCGAATCAACGCACAAATGAAATTAACCTATCATCTTCTTTTCTGGCAAAGGAAATCAATGAATATTTAGAACTATTTACAAGCAATCTTTCAACCATTGGCATACATTGGGATAATAGAGGTTCATCCTCTCATGAGAACTCAATGATATTAAAGACACTTGAAACTGTATACGATTTTAAAAAAAATTATAATTTAAATATTGGTTTTTCTGGGATTAAAAATCCTGAAATCTACAAACCAATGCTTTCTAATTTTGATACCAATCCGATGTTTCAGGTTAAAGAAAACTTACTAACCTCTAAGAGCAGAAAAAAATATATGGATCATTTTGAAGCTGCAACTTATATAGCTTATGGAATTAATTTTGGTTCTTCAAAAAGACAATTATCAGAAGAAGATTTTTTGGGTTTTATAAAGAATCACATATCAGGAAAGATGATTTTTGCGGAGGAGGCGTTTGATAGATTAATTGATATTAAATCAATATCAGAATTTAGTATTTTATATGCAGAACTTAATCCACACTTAACAGGCTATATTATTGCTCCTTCTAGCGCACAGCAATTAAAGTCATCAATAAAGTTTATCAAAGCTCTTAAGGATTTAAATTTAAGCAGCATTGGAAAAGAGAGAATGTACTCTAATCTTCATAGATTATTTGATGAATAAGTTTATTAAATTTTTATTTGTAGGCATTATTAACACAATTTTATGCTTACTTTTTTTTCTTTTTTTCACAAAATTTTTGATATTAAATATCTTTATCTCTAACTTTTTGTCGTATATTTTTATTATTCCCTTAAGCTATATTTTATATAAGTTTTATGTTTTTCAAACTCCCGGAAGCATAGTAAATAAGACAAATTATGTTATTGCATTTATAGCAGCATACTTGATGAATTACTTGCTGTTAATTATTTTAAGTTCTTTCACAGATCTAGCAAATGAGTTGATTCATTTTCTTGGGATGTCTATTTATACTGTAGTTTTTTATTTTATTAATAAAAATTTTATTTTTAACAGGAGAGCTTAAAAAATATAACTTATTCTTGGATAAATGGATATCAGTATTTCGTGAGCTTTTGTTCCCTCAAGTAATTGAATCCAATGCCTAATAATCTTAGGTTGATTGCTAAGCTGAGAAATCAAATCATCTTTTGAGATTTGTACTAAAGAATTATTATTAGAATCATATATGAATAAATTGTTCGATAAATTAATTTGCTTACTCCATTTTTTATCAATTATCACTCCCATTTCATTTATTTCAATGTAATTTGTTAATGCAATCATTTGACTGCCTTCCGGGGTCATAGCTTTGAGTGTCCAGGGCATAATCAAGAATTCAATATGGCTATATGCGCCAAGTTCACTATAGAAATTGCCCTTAACAAAGACCAGACTATCAAGGGGGAGTGAGCTTAATAATGAATGATTTTTGACTTGATGAGTTACTGTTAGTTGATTTTGATTCCATTCTTTCCAATGCTCTGAGAGTCCCACGGATGGGATAATAAAAAAGATAAGAAAGATCAGAGAGCCAGTTTTTCTTGCTGGGATAAAGTAAGAAAAAATTACAGCAAATACTAATGATCCATATAAAGTTGATCTATTACCTAAATTAAAAGGGGAGTGATTATAGAGACCAGTAATAGAGTACATCGCAAATGATATTATTAAAACCAAGAAAACTGCTATTAAAAGTTTTTTGTCTTTAAAGTGAGAGGGTGGAGTCAGTCTTTTAAAAAAATTATTTGCATAAACTCCTAATATTATCGAAATAACTAATCCAACTATTGAGATTGAGTGAATTGAGCTAATAATCTTAAGAAAGTAACCTGGCCCTATAAATGAATCAATCATAGTGATTGGCTGCAAAAATAAATTTTGTATTATATTTTCAAAGCCCAGACTAATGTCAAACCTTCTTTCAACTCCCTGAGTGAAAATTTTCATTCCAATGTAAAAGAAAATATAGGTTATACCTGGCATAAGAAAAATTAAAAATTTCTTATAGTTCCTTTCAATTAAGAAGATGACGGAAAGACCTAAAATATAGGGAGGAGATGAATAAAAGCTAAATGCACCCAAAGCACAAATCAAAGAACCAGCTTTGAGGTAATTTGAATTAATTAATTTATGCGCAACCAATATAAGAGATGTTGAAAATAGGTAAGGTAGACACATGTACCAATAAATGGTTGCATCATGGATGGGATTTAATATGAAAATAATAGAGGCAATAATTGCTCTATCTCTAGGTATGTAATTTTTGAAGAATTGATATGATGACCATAAAAAAAATAGATGCATCAAGATTTTAATTAAATCATACAAATGATAAAAATTATTTTCAAAAAGCCAATATGCCCAAAAGAAAAGTAAATATGATGGAAAGGAAAGTAAAAATATTTCTTGCCTAACTGGATTCGGAGTAACCCATTCTAAAAAACTCCAATCAGAGAATTGCACTATCGTTGACAAGTCATCTCCATGTAGCCCAGTGCCTAGGATTAAATAAATCAAGAAGCTTGTAATAACAACTAAAAAGAGAAGCTTGCTTTTGAGAATAGTCGTAAAGATTGAATTGCTATATTTTTTGATCATTGAAAATTTTAGATAAAATAATCTCATGATGAAATTTTTACCCGATCATAACATTATACAACAGCTCTTAAGTTATCTATGCGATCAATTTCACATGCGAAGGGAGTATCTTATATTGAGTGGAATATAAATTCAGGCATTTAGATTTCTAGAGCTTGCTTATTAATTTTTTGTAAACAAATATTAAATATATTAGCAACAAAGTTGAATGCATAATATAAAATAAGCTACTAAGCAAAATTTTAATTTAAGAGTTGATTTGTGATCTATCTATATAAGTCTTTAAGAGAGCTTTTAAATCCCTCAGATTTTAAAAAAATTATATTTCTTTCTCTGCTTCTTTTTGTGATAGTTATTCTTGAAGTTTTTGGCGTGCTCGTTATTACTCTATTAGTTTCAAGCATAGCTGACCTTGATAAAGCCTTGACTCAATTTAACAACATATTTTCATATATCAATATTTTTAATTTTACATTCCAAGCTTCAATTAATGACATTCTTATCGGAATAATAACTTATATTATTGCATCTGTTTTTATATACACCTTAGCCATGAGATTCATTAGCCTTGAAACCCAATTAATTACAAGCAATCTTAAGTCAAATTTTATCTCGACCACTCTTTCGGCCTCATGGATAGAGAATTTAAATCAAAATACATCACAAAGAATATCCAATATTTTAAACGATACAACTCAGATTGGTTTTACTCTAATTGATTTAATGCACCTTCTTAGCAGAACATACTTAGCAATATTGCTAATTTTCTGGCTTTTTATTGCGAATCCCATAATCACATCTTTGATTGTATTGATTTTATTTTCTTTATATACCTTTATTCATTTCAATATTAAATCCTCCCTTGCTCTGCATGGAGATGAATCTGTAAAATTTAATCAACACCTTGTTCGGTCTATCACGAATATGTTTGGTCATATAAAAGAGATAATTTTCTATGATAACCAGGCCAAACAGGAAGAAGCTTTGCGAGATATTAACCTTACAATCGCACACTCGACTGGCCAGAAAATCTTCTTAATTAATTTACCGAGATTTTTAATAGATTCATTAATTTTAATTATGCTTGTTGGGGGAGTTGCTTATTATGCTAATTTAGGTTTTGTATCAGAAAATTTTTATTCAACAGTTTCGATCTTCGGAATTGCATCAATCAAAATTCTTCCAGCGATTCAAAATATTTTTTACTATACGCAACAAATTGTTGCTAGAAAATCAAACCTTAAAAATTTATTAAATTTTTATGAACACAACGAGGCAAATTTAGATAAAGTTGTGACTCAAACTCTATTCCCAGTAGATATTCTTAAAAATATTGAATTCAATAACGTAAACTTTGAGTATTCCAAATCTTCTAATGTATTGCTAGATTTATCTGCATCAATAGAAATTGGTGAAAAGATTGCAATTGTGGGCCCAAGCGGCTCAGGCAAATCAACATTCCTAGATCTTTTAATAGGAATTCTTCCTCCAACTTCAGGAAAAATCTTAGTTGATTCAAAAAAAATTAATACCTCAAATTTAATAAAATATAGGCAGAATTTTTCATATGTGCCTCAAAAGATTTTTTTAACTGATGATTCCATCCGAGAGAACATTCTTTTATATTCAACAGAGCGTAACAATGACTTAATTCAAGATGAACTTTTGCAAGAATCTAAAGTTTCCAATTTCCTTAAAAGCTTTGAAAACGGGATAAATACATCTATTTCTGAGAGCTCTCAGATGATTTCAGGCGGGGAAAAACAATGCATAGGTTTTGCGAGGGCTTTCGTGCAAGATAAACAAATTATAGTACTAGATGAGGCTACATCATCAATGGATAAAGATTTATCACTAAGCCTTATAAAAACAGCAATAACTAAATCTAGCACAGTGATATGTGCTACCCATCAATCTCATTTACTTCATTTGTTTGACAAAATTATGGTTTTTGATAATGGGAGACTAGTAAAAGTCGATACATTAGAGAATTTAACGAGAAATGATAAATTTGTATCTGGTCTAATGAATGCTAAATAATAAATTCTTAGGGTTGAATTTCTAATATTGCCAATGATGGATTATGCTCGAGAACTAAAGCAAATGCATCAATATTTTGGATATAAGTGATATCCCTTACCCTGTCAGGAAATGCTATTTTCTTGCCATTAACAACCCTCTGCTGATCCTCAGAAAGTGTAAAAAAATATATATTTTTTTGCTGCATTGAGGTCACCACTATATCTCCTAGGGCACTAAAAGCAGATTCTGAGGGTATTTTTTCAATTTCAGATAAGCCGCTGCTTTGATCGAAGCCAACATTAAAAATTTTTTTGTAATCATCGCGATACCTAGAAGCTGTAAATAATGGTTCTTCAAAACCATTTATTTCATGTGCGCTATAATTTTTGTGACTTTTAGTCATTGGGGCGCTAATTTTCTCCTCCTTGGTGTAATTCATATCCAAATACATATCACCATATGAAGCTAATGGCCACCCATAATTTTTATCTTTCTTAATAATATTAATCTCATCGCCGCCGCGAGGCCCATGTTCTGTTGAAAAAATATTCATACTATCTTTATCAAACATTAATCCCTGAGGATTTCTATGCCCCAGTGAGAATATTTTATATGCTGAATCTTTAATATTAAGCTCCAAAATTTTTCCTAATATAGAATTGAGATTTTGAGCTTCGGGCCATTGACGATAATCTCCAATCGTAAAGAGAATAGTATCCTTTATATATGGCTCCATTCTTCCTCCAGACATAATCACATCCGTAAGACTGCTTGCAACAACGCAGGAAGTTGGAACAAAAAAATCTTCAAAAATTAGCTCTTTTTTTTCAATAGAAGCTTTGAGAATAGATGTGTTGTAACAGTTAGAAGATAATTCTTTTGTGAATGATATTAATAAATTATCTTCTAAGACTAGAAGATCTTTGATGCTTACAACATTTGAATCTTTATTATCATATTTTATAGTATCAAAAAATAATTTGTCATTAATAATTTCTTGTAAATTATTTAATAATGGTACAAGCATTATTTTTTCATTGCCTAGACTATTTTTTTTTATGGAAAATGAATGGCCATTTCCAGATATAATAAACAAGCTTTCGTTGCTCTGATCTATATATGCTACTGCTTTATCATTATGCATATAATGCGTTAATGGCAGTTTATAGGAACTTAGCTTAAGTCCTTCATCTAAGATAATAGATGACTTACTTACGGTGATATTTTTTTTTGAACTTATAGCACCCATGATAGTTTGCTCAGAAATACTATTAGACAACTTTCTTATCTCCATTTCATATTCTTTATTTTTTTTATCAATAGTAAAAATATAATTTTTTGTATCTGGAATAAAAAAAATAGTCTGCCTGATGATCTGCTTCACGCTATCTGGTGCGATATTTTTAATCTTAATTGTAATGACTGAGCTTGGGTTTAGATAAATGAGCAATAGAGCAATGACTATACTTGTAATGCTAGAAATAAATATTTTTAAACTCATACGCATTTATTAAACTTTTGAAAATAATTAAATTTTTTCTTTTTTCTTTGGATAATCAGATATTATTGTATCTTAAATTAAAAATTATTATGTTAACGGATCAAGAAATTACAGTTGTGATACCTACCTATTTCAATTTAATGGACTTTAAGTTAACTTTTAATGGAGTGTTATCTCAATCAAAAACTCCTAAAGAAATCATAATTATAGACTCTTCTGAGGACCTACTAATTCAACAGTTTCTTGAAGAGGAAACTCATACTAAAAGCATTGAGATCATCTATCTTCGACAAGTTAAAAAATTATTTCCAGGCGCAGCTAGAAACCTTGGAGTTTCTATTGCATCGAGTAGATGGATCGCATTCTTAGATACGAAAACTATACCTGATTCTAATTGGTTAAAATCAAGTTTAAAAAAAGCAATTTCAAGCAAAGCAGATGTTGTTTTTGGTAAAACAAAATATAAAGCTTCAACTTCCTTTCAATTTTATCTCATTGGCTCAACTTATGGTTATTACCCTATTGTCACAGTTCCAGGTACTCTTATCTCTAAAAATAAATTTCAAGAAACTAACGGTTTTAATTCCATTGTTCGATCCGGTGAAGATATCGAATGGAAGAAGGAAGTTTCAGAAAAATTTTACACAACCGAGATTGATGATAGGGAATCATTAAGCTATTCATCTCTGCCAAGAACTTTATATAAAACTTTAAAGAAATTCTTTATTTATCAAATGCATGGAGCATCTGCTGACATTCAAATTAATGCAAGATCACTATTTTTTGCAATTTTTTTAATTCTTATTACTTTAATAATACCTCGATGGAATTCATTTCTTATTGGATGGGATGAGCATCCTTTATACATCGCTAATATTACAAAAATTTATATTTTATCAATTACTTTTTTTGCAACAGTTTTATTACTTCTAAATAGATCAGTTTTCTCTAAGTTAAGAAGCTCACCTATTGCTCGAGCAATCAAGCTAAGTATCTTTATCCTTCTTTTAACTGTAGCACTGAGATGGAACTATATTTTTGCGGGTTTTGTGGAAAGTTCCAGCATGTATATTCCTCACATAACAAAAACTTTTATCTCAATCATAATATTTGGGACTATATTTTATAGAGGTATTTTTTTTCCTTGCTCTCATGGAATTTCATGCAAAGAAGTTTTTCCTTTTAGATGGGTTAAAATAGGTGTTCTAGGTTTGCTGCTTGACTTGGTTAAAGCGCCTGGATACTTGATCGGAGCAATTTGGAGAATACTAAAATTTTAATGTTTACTCTAGTATTTATTATTTGAGGTTAATTATGGATGTATCTAAAGCGGTTGAATCACGCAGTTCTGTGAGAGCTTTTTTAAAAAAACCTGTTTCGAATGATCTAATAAAAAAACTTCTAATTAAATCTTCAAGATCTCCTTCGGGTGGCAATCTTCAGCCCTGGAAATTTTATGTAATTAATAAAAATAGCATGGAGGAATTCTTAACTTTTCAAAAGAACTGGTCTCAACCAGAAGTTGCTCCTTATGAAATCTACCCATCAGGACTCAAAGAGCCATATAGAACTTCAAGATTTGAGCTTGGTCAGGAAATGTATTCTTTATTAAATATTTCTCGAGAAGATAAAGCTGGACGAATCGAACAAGTGATGAAAAATTTTGATTTTTTTGGTGCTCCTGCAGCTTTTTTTTGCTTTGTAGACAGGCAAATGGGACCTCCTCAGTGGTCGGACCTTGGAATGTTCTTGCAAACATTTATGCTGCTTGCGAAGGAAGAAGGGCTTGATACATGCGCACAAGAAGCTTGGTCTATTAAGCATGACAGCGTGTCAAATTTTTTAGGGGCGCCGGAATCTGAGATGTTATTTTGTGGAATGTCTATTGGCTTCAAGGATCATGATGCTCTCATTAACCAGCTAGAGTCCAAAAGAAGACCCATTGAAGAATGGGCATCATTCTTATAAGTTTCGAAAATTGTCATCAAATGAGTAATCTTGCGATAGATTTTATGTCTCTAGCTTTAGAGCAAGCTAGAAAAGCTTATGATTTGGACGAAGTTCCAGTAGGATCTATTATTGTAAAAAACGGTGAAGTGATTAGCGTTAGCTTTAATCAAGTCATCTCTCAAAATTTAGTTACATCTCATGCAGAAATTAATGCAATTCAAATTGCTAGTAAGAAATTAAATAATTATCGATTAGTGAATTGCGATATCTATGTAACTCTTGAGCCTTGTCATATGTGCGCAAAAGCTATAGTTGATGCGAGATTAAAAAACTTATTTTTTGGAGCCTTAGAACCAAAGACTGGCGCAATAGTTTCAATAGATAGATTTTTAGATGCAAGTCATTTAAACCATCGTGTGAACTATAGTTCAGGATATCGTGAAGCAGATTCAGCTAACTTGCTGAAGTCGTTTTTCAAATCAAAAAGATACTAGCCTGTATAGATGCAGCCCGATGTGCATGTTTCCATGATTTCAACAGCAGACAGCTGAGGCAATTGGCCAATCAATTTATCCCACAGCCACATAGCAATATTTTCACTTGTAGGATTATCTAATCCATTAATCTCGTTCAAGAATGAATGATCAAGCGTCTCTATCCATGGCTTACAGATTCCCTTAAGCTCAGCAAAATCTATAACCCAGCCCATTTCATTGACTTGACCTTGAACATAAACTCGCACCTTAAAACTATGACCATGAAGCTGAAAACATTTATGATCTTTCGGCACCAAGGGAAGTTGATGCGCAGCCTCAAAAGTAAATTCCTTAAATAGTTTCACTTAAGTTGAATCCATACAGGGCAATGATCAGATGGTTTTTCCATGGCTCTTGCTTCATAGTCGATTCCTGTGATTTGCATTTCAGATAATAGATTTTCTGAAATCATAATGTGATCAATTCTCAAGCCTCTTTTTGGAGTGTCATCGAACATTCTTGAGCGATAGTCAAACCAAGAATAAATTGAACCTTCATCTGGATTTTGTTCTCTCCAAGAGTCAATAAATCCCAAGTCCCTAATACTGTTCCACATATCAATTTCCTCGGGTAAAAATGCAGTCTTTCCTTCTTTTAGCCACCTTTTTGCATTAATTTCACCTATGCCAATATCTAATGGAGAGGGTGCAACATTAAAATCACCCATCACAATTACATTATCTTCAGTCTTTTGAGTTTTTTTAATATGTTTTTTAAGATCAGCGTAATATTTTATTTT
>Ga0114997_10000943_pt1 | contig 24299 bp, 24 predicted proteins | sample ArcticOcean_MG_C_2_FD_87045 | JGI IMG/M metagenome (GOLD analysis project Ga0114997, IMG submission 87045) | Marine microbial communities from western Arctic Ocean - ArcticOcean_MG_CB4_136 | ecosystem: Environmental > Aquatic > Marine > Oceanic | place: Arctic Ocean: Canada Basin | collected... | reverse complement strand
CTTGTCAATTTTATATATGAATTCAAATATTTTGCCATACGATCTCTCAATTCTTTTAATAATAAAATCAATCAATTTTTTATCTAAAGTAATCTGTCTATCAGACAAATTTTTTAATATTAAAGCAAACATCAATTCATCATCTGGATTTTCAATTCTAGTTAAAAGACAGTTTTTAGTTCTTGACCTAAGATCCTCAAGTTTGAAATCAATTTCACTTATTGGTTTAGAAGAAGTAATTAACAAAAATTTATTATCTTGGTCGATTATATTGAAGAGTGTGTAGATAAGTTTTTCATCTATATCTAAATCTAAATCTTCTAAAACTATATTTTGATAAAGTTTAATAGATTTTAAATTTTCATCATTAAGCGAGTTAGACTCAATTCGAATTCCATCAAATTTTTTTAAAAAAATGTTAGCTAAGTGAGTTTTACCTGAAAATTTTTCACCACTTATATTGAGAAAATTATTTTCCCATTTGGGCCACTTATGTATTAATTCAAAAGTATGAAAATTGCTTTTCCCAACATAAAAATCATCATCTTTAAAATTTTGCTCATAATCAAAGTTTAGTAGTAGTTGGTTATAATTTTTCACTTAATTTTCCAAACATTGTTTTCCATCTTCAAGTCAAAATTATTTTTACTCATATCATTTAAAAAAAAATTAGGAGAACCATTATAAATTATTTTATATTTAATGTTTCGACTGTTAAAATTTATAATGTAGAAATCTGATATAAAATCAATATTATCAAGTACCTCCTCCAATCTTATAATATTTTTATAATTTTTAGAATCTATCGATATAGTTAATGGAAGCTTTATAGAGGTATTTATTTGATTATCTTTTTTCCATCGATCTTCATAAATATTTTTTAAATTTTCTAAAATTTTAATAAGATGTTTTTCATTATTTAAATTAACTTCAGGATATTTTTGATTGTTTATTTTAATCGAATTATTTAGATTAATTTTTGAAAGTATTTTTACTTCATTTTTATTCTTAAATATAATTAAAATTATATAATCTTTTAAATCATATTTTTTTATTAAGTTTGAAAAGTCATATGTTTCAATAGAGCTTGACATTTCTTGAATATCATTTAAGTCCTCGAGATCCTCACTTGGTAACAAATACTCTAATAATTGGTAATTTTTTTTTTTATCATTCCATTTTTCGTAAAAAACATTGTCATTAAATAAATAGATATTGCCTGTTTCTGTATCTACTAATATTGGCACTAATAAAACTTTATTTTTTAAAGGTATTGATGGAAATATATTTTTTCCTTCTAAAAAATTTAAAACTTTTTTTTTATCAAAAGTAGTTTCAAGTTTTGCAAAATATTCATTATTAATAAATTTTTCATTACTAATTGTAAAAGATTCAATCATGCCTTTTATTTTTTTTGTTGAAACGTTTTTAATTTTATATCTATCACCTGAGGTTGTAATCATAGAGAGCAAATTTAAAAAAGAAGTTTTAAACCCTTCGTCTATTGCTCTATTTTTCTTAAAATTAAGGTCAAATGTGGAAGAAATTTTGATGTCAGATATTTTAAATGTATTTGCCTGTAAATAAGTTGTGAAAAAAATTATTATAAATAGAACCAATGAAATAAAGAATATATACACTTTTTGTAATTTTAATAATTTTTTAATAATTTGCATATTTTATACTAATGAAAAAAGAAAAATTTACCTATGAAAAAAGTGGTGTAGACATAAATGCTGCTGATAATTTTGTTAAATTCATATCATTAATTTCATCAAAAAATAAAGGCAAAAAAAAGTTTAATAACATTGGAGGTTTTGGTTCAATTTCAAGTATCCCCAAAGGTTTAAAAAACCCAAAAATTGTAGCTTGCACTGACGGCGTTGGTACAAAGATTGAAATAGCAAATACTCTTAACAATTATGATACAATTGGTATTGATTTGGTTGCCATGAGTGTAAACGATCTAATCGTGCAAGGTGCTAAACCATTATTATTTTTAGACTATATCTCAATTAATAAAATTAATCTAAAAAAATTAAAATCTATCCTTAAAGGAATAGTGAAAGGTTGCAAAATTTCTAACTGTGAATTAGTTGGTGGAGAAACTGCAGAAATGCCTGGAACTTATGAAAACAATAAATTTGATATAGCTGGTTTTGCCGTAGGAGTAGTTGATGAAAAAAAAATTCTTAACAAAAAAAAAATAAACAAAAACGATTTAGTTATTGCCATACCATCAAGTGGACTTCATTCTAATGGGTATTCCCTAGTAAGATATGTTTTAAAAAAAAGGCGGATTAATCTAAAAAATAATATATTTTTAAAAAAAGAACTTCTAAAACCTACAAAAATTTATGTAAAAGAAGTTTTAGAACTAATTGACAATAATCTTATAAATGGCTGTGCAAATATTACAGGTGGTGGTCTGGGAGATAATATCAAAAGAGTAGTTCCAGATAAACTGGTTGCAGATATTGATTTAAATAAAGTTAGAACTAAAAAAATTTTTAAATGGTTAAAAAAAAACAATATTGAAAATAAAGAAATGTTAAAAACATTTAATTGTGGTGTTGGTTTTTGTTTAATAGCTAATCCGAAGAATTTAAATAAGATTACAAAATATTTTACCAAAGAATTTAAGCCTTATGTTATTGGAAGAATTATTTCAGGAAAAAATAGAATAAAACTTAATGGAAAAATTGACTGGTCTTAAAAAAATAAAGACTGCAGTTTTTATTTCAGGAACAGGGAGTAATTTAAAAAATATAATAAAATTCTCTAAAATAAAAAAATCACCTATTTCAATAAATTTAATAATTTCTAATACTAATAAAGCTAGTGGTCTAAAATTTGCAGATCAATTCAATATTAAAAAAAAAATATTTAATTTTCAAAGTTTTAAAAAAATTGAAAAAAACTTATTAATATCATTAAAAAAAGAAAATATAAAATTTATTTGCCTAGCAGGTTTTATGAAAATTTTATCTAAAAATTTTATAGAAAAATTTGATGGAAAAATAATTAATATCCATCCCTCCTTACTTCCAAAGTACAAAGGGCTTAACACACATAATAGAGCTATTAATAATAAAGATAAATTTGCTGGATGTACTGTCCATTATGTGACGGCCAAGTTAGATTCAGGTAAAAAAATATTGCAAAAAAAAATTAAAATAACTACTAAAGATAATCCATCTTCATTAGCAAAAAAAGTTTTGAGACAAGAGCATAAATTATACCCTGCTGCTATTATGAAAGTTTTTAATTAATCTTTAAAAAAAAAATCAATTTCTATTTTAGCATTTTCAACACTGTCAGAGCCATGTACAGAATTTTTATCAATAGAAATTCCATATTTCTTCCTTATGGTTCCTTCTTCGGCTTCATCTGGCTTAGTCGCTCCCATTAATTCTCTATTTCCCAGTACTGCATTTTCTTTTTCAAGTACCATTACGACTATCGGTCCTGATGATAAATATGTGCATAAGTCACTATAAAAGGGCTTAGTTTCATGGACTTTATAAAATTGTTCAGCTTCAGATTTTGTTATTTGAATTTTTTTATCTTTAATAATGTTGAAACCTTTATTCCTAAACATTTCTTTTATCTCATTTTCTAAATTTCTTTCTACAGCATCTGGCTTAATAATTGACAATGTTTGTTCTGTGTTACTCATAATGTTCCTCTATTAGTTGATTTAATAATCTTACTCCAAAGCCTGTCGCTCCACCTGGATTTAAATTTGCAGCTTTTTTGGAAAAAGCCATACCCGCTATGTCTAAATGTGCCCATGGTGTTTTATTTGTCACAAATCTTTGTAAAAATTGTGCAGCAGTTATTGATCCTGCTCCACCAGAATAATTTATGTTTTGCATATCTGCTATTGGTGAATTTATCAATTTGTCGTAGTTTTTATGTAATGGAAGTCTCCAAACTTTTTCTTTTACTTTTTCCCCTACCTTAAATATTTTATTGGATAAATCATTATTATTAGAAAATAAACCAGCATATTCTTCTCCTAATGCCATTATTATTGCACCTGTCAAAGTTGCAAGATCTATCATAAATTTTGGTTTAAATTTTGCTTCAGTAAAACTCAAAGCATCTGCTAAAACTAATCTGCCTTCAGCATCAGTATTTAAAACTTCAATAGTTTTACCATTGTAAGCTTTAACTATATCTCCTGGTCTTTGAGCATTTCCACCTGGCATATTTTCAACTAATCCCACAACACCCACAGCATTTACTTTTGCCTTCCTAGTAGCCAGTGTTTGAATTAAGCCTGCTACAACAGCTGATCCAGCCATGTCATATTTCATTTCTTCCATAAATTTTGCAGGTTTTAAAGAAATACCACCTGTATCAAAACAAACACCCTTTCCTACAAAAGATAATGGAGCTTTTTTATCTTTTTTATTTCCATTCCATTCAAGTGTAACAAGAAATGATTCATTTACACTACCTCTTCCGACTCCCAATAAAGAATGCATTCCTAACTTCTTCATTTGAGACTCATTATAAACAGTAACTTTGATTCCTAATTTTTTTAATTTTAAAAGTCTGTTTACATACTCTTTTGGATTTAAGACATTTGGTGGTTCAGAAACAAGGTCTCTTGCAAAAAAAATCCCTTCTTCAATTGCTTTGAATCTTAATTGATTTTTGATTAAATGTTTATTTTTTTTTTTAATTACATTGATTAAAAATATTTTTTTTACTTTTTTAGATTTATAGAGATTAAACTCGTAAGATTTTAATTTTAAACCATGCAAGAAGTAGCCTATAAAATCATCTATGTTACTTTTTACAGTATCAGCGATTAAGTTAAACTCACCTTTATTTCCATAATTGATATAAGAATAGAATTCAGCTCCTAAATTTTCTACATCAGAAGTTTCTAGGTTTTTTTTAATAGATATTAAAATTATTTTTCTTTTAGAGCTTACTTCAAAAACTAATAAACTTTTTTTTAAATCAAATGTTTTTAATAAATCATTTAAGTAAGAATACTCCATATTTGATATATGCTTTTTTAACCCACTAATATTGAAGCCTTCTTCCGCAAAAAGGACGAGATTATTAGAATTGTCTTTATTTTTATAGAGAATTTGAACAGTCATAAATTTTATATATATACTTCTAGTTGAAAGGTTTTATAAATCAAAAATGTTTTTTATCAACGAAAAAATTGTATTTAAAAAGTTTTTATCTCAAAATAGTTATTTTTTTCTACTAACATCCTTTAGTTTTACTTTTATTGTCTGGGCTATTAAAGCTGTAAGAAATCTAGATATAGTGTCAGAAGATGGTCATAGTTTCTTAATTTATTTTTACTATACGTTTCTAATGTTTCCAAAAATTTTTGGTCAAATTTTACCTTTAATATTTTTTACTTCCTTATTCTATAGCTTGATCAAATATGAGGATAATAATGAACTTAAAATATTTTGGATTAATGGAATAAATAAAGTCAATTTTTATAATGTTGTGTTGAGGTATACAATTTTATTTTTTTTTATTCAGATCATCATAACTGCTGTTTTAGGTCCACATATGCAAAATAAAGCTAGAGAGTATATTAAAGATTCAACCATGGATTTTTTTCCATCATTATTTCAAGAAAAAAAATTTATTGATACAGTGGACAAATTAACAATTTTTATTGAATCCAAAACCACCACAGGTGATTTGAAAAATATTTATTTAAAAGATGATAGTAGTGCATATGCAAGAATTATAGTGGCAAAAGAAGGTAGATTGATATTTGAAAATAATAAAAGAGTATTAAGACTTTATAATGGAAAATTTATAAATATGGATGTTGAAGGAAAAAGTTCATCTTTTAATTTTGATAGAACAGATTTTAATCTTTCTAAATTTGGCACTAAATCAACTACTTATAGAAAATTACAAGAAACAAATATTTCAGAACTGCTGATGTGTCTAAATTATATATTTATTAAAAAAAAAATCTACTTTGAAAAATATTTAACTTGTAATAAAGATTCAGTTAAAGAGACTTTATCAGAAGTTTATAAGAGAATTTTTAAACCATTTTATTTATTTTTACTTTCATCAATTGTGATTTTCTTAGTTACAAGTAATCATGAAAAAAAAGGATTTAAATTATTTAAATTATTAATTTTTTTTCTTGGGATCTTTATTATAATTATTTCTGAAATTGCAGTCACTTTTTCTGGACAATCTAACTCAAATTTTTTAATTGCTACATTTGTTCCATTAATTATTTTTTTAATTTTTTATTTCAATTTTTATAAAAGAGCTAACACATGAGGAATAAAGTATGATTTTGACCTACCAAAAAAATATTATTTTTACTTTTTTAAGAAATATATTGATGATCAGTATATTTTTTTTCAGCTTAGTTTTGATTCTAAATGTTCTTCAAGAGATAGTTTTTTTTAAAAATTTAGAGGTTAATATTTTTGTTCCTGTGTATCTGACTTTCCTTAACTCATCTTCAATTCTCTTTGAACTTTTTCCATTTATTTTTTTAATTGGATCAATGAGTTTTTTTATTGAAGTTTTAGATAAAAATGAATTAATCATTTATAAAAGTTATGGTTTATCAAACTTAAAAATTATTAGTATAATTATCAGTACAACATTTGTGCTGGGTATTTTTTTAGTTTTAGTATTTTATAATATTTCTTCTAATCTTAAGTTTTTATACTTAGATATTAAAAACAAACACACAAACGATGATAAGTATCTAGCTGTGATAACGGCTAATGGCCTTTGGATAAAAGACCATATGGCTGAAAATATAAACTATATAAATGCAAAACATATAGACAATGAAAACTTGACTGACGTCATAATAAGCCAATTTGATAATGACTATAATTTTGTAAGATCAATTGTTACTAAAAGTATCAATATTAAGGATAAAAACTGGATAATTAATAATGCAAAAATTACTGAGGATAATTTAACAATAAAAAATCAAGAACCTATAATATTTAAGACTAATTTTAATGTTGAAATAATTTCGACTCTATTCTCTAATTTATCTGCTCTAAATTTAATAAAATTAAACAAATTAAATAAAAATTACAATTTATTAGGATACTCAACAATAGCAATTAAAAATCATCAATTAAATATATATACGTACCCATTTTATCTATCCATTATGGTTTGTATCGCATCTATTCTGATGTTAAACATTGGTCACAACAAACCCCGAGTTTTTTATCTAATTATGGGTATATTGATTTCTGTAACAGTCTACTATACAAATTATTTGTTTAATATTTTAGTTGAAAATCAAAAAGTTTCTCTCATGTTCTCAATATGGTTTGTTCAGTTTTTATTACTCCTAATATGCTCGGTTGGTTTGGTAAGGATTAATGAAAAATAGAATTTATTTTATAAAAATATTTTTTTGTATCTTTGCAATCATATTTCCAAATTTAGTTTTAAGTAATGAATTTGAATTAAATGCAACCGAACTAGAGTCTCTTAAAAAGGGAGACCTTATAAAAGGTTCGGGTGGTATCCAAATCATTGATGGTTTAGGTTTAATTATTACAGGTGAAAATTTTGAGTTTGACAAAATAAACTCTGTATTAAAGATCACGGAAGATGTTTTGATTAAAGATATATTAACTAAAGATATCATAAAATCTAACTATATTATTCTTTATAAAGAAAAAAATATTTATATTTCAAAAGATAAAACAATAATTGAATTAGCTAGTGGCCATATTATTGAAAGTTCTAATATTACATTTGACAGAAACTTAAATAAAATTTTTACTAATGAAAAAACTCTAATCAAAGATTTTGATAACAATAAAATTACTATGAATAATTTCAATCTTTCTACAATTGACAAGGTCTTAAGAGCTAATATTGTCAAAATAAAAGATAATGAAGGAAATACCTACAACTTAGAAAATATTTTATACAATATAAAAACTAATGAAATTCTTGGAAAAGATTTGAGCTTAAATTTTAATAATACTTTATTAGGGTCTACTGCAAATGAGCCTAGGCTAAAAAGTAATACTTTTTTTTTTAAACAAGACATTACTCAGGTAAATAACGGTGTTTTTACAACATGTAAAAAAAATGATAGTTGCCCCCCCTGGGTGTTAAGTTCTGAAAAAATCGAACATAATAAAACAAAAAAAACAATGAGTTATAAAAATGCATTACTTAAGGTTTATGATATTCCAGTAGCATATTTTCCAAAATTTTTTCATCCAGATCATACTGTTAAAAGACAATCTGGATTTTTAATTCCTCAATTTTCTCAATCCTCTAATCTTGGTAATTATATTTCAACGCCTTATTTTTTTGCTATTTCAGAGGCCATTGACTTAACATTTTCCCCCAGACTTTATGATGATGGAAAATATATATATCAAGGTGAATATAGAAATTACATGGAAAATTCTGAACATATAGTTGATTTTAGTGTTAAAAATAAAGATACACTATCCTTTGATGAGGAAAATAACTCACCCACAACGCATTTATTCCTTAAATCTAAATTTGACTTAGATTTAAACAGTTTTGATGAAGCCAAGGTAGACTTAAAGATTCAAAAAACGTCTAATGACGAATATTTAAAAACTTATAAACTTCAATCTCCATTAATAAAGTCTGAAAATATCTTACACTCCAGCATAGGTTTAGATATAAATAGAGAAGATCTTGAGGTTGAAATTATAGCTGAGTCATTTGAAAACTTAAGTCTAATAAATAATGATAGATACGAATATGTATACCCTAGCATTAATATATTAAAAAATATTAAAAGTTTTGAAGATGGTAACTTAACTCTAAAAACAACTGGGATGAATAAACAATTTAATACAAATGTCCATGAAAAGACACTTGTCAATGACCTTAATTATAAATCTTATAATAAAATTAGCTTACTGGGATTAGTGACTAATTATGAAGTTCTATTTAAAAACTTTAATGCTAATTCAAAAAATTCTACTAAATATACAAATGAAGGTGATAGCAGTTCTCTTCAATCAATTGTTAATTATGAAATGAAATATCCCTTACAAAAAGTTGGTGAAAAATTTTTAAGCAAACTAACTCCAACTATTTCTGCAAGATATAGTCCAAATCAATCGAGAAATAAATCAAAAGATGATAGAGTAATGGATGTCAATAATATTTTTTCTTTAAATAGAATTGGTTTTTTGGATACTGTAGAGGGTGGCCAATCGATTACTATAGGTAATGAATATTCTATATTTAATAACAAAAATGATAATAAAAAAATACTCTCAGTCAATCTTGCTACTTCTATTAGAGATGTTAAAAATAAAAATCTGCCTATTAATAGTACTCTTGGGAAAAAGAATTCTGATATTTTTGGAAGTGTAGAATTTAATACAAATAAATTTATAGATTTTGACTATAATTTTTCTTTAGACAATGACTTACACACCTTAAATTCAAATCAGATTAAGTCCTCATTGAGTTTTTATAATTTTGTCTCAACATTTGATTTTTTAGAAAAAAATAATGAAATCGGTAGTAATAGTTATATCTCTAATGAAACAAAACTTACAGTTAATGAAAGTTCCACTTTTGGTTTTAAAACAAGAAAAAATAAAGAAACAGACTTAACAGAGTACTATAATTTAATATATGAGTATCGAAATGATTGTCTTGTTGCTGGTTTAGAGTATAAAAAAGATTATTACAGCGATGGTTCATTAAAACCAGATGAACAGATATTTTTTTCAATAACTATAATGCCTTTTGGAAAAGTAAACACACCAGATATTAAACAATAATGAAATTAATTAAATTAATATTTTGTGGTTTAATAATCTTTATGCCACTGAAAGCAATAGAAAGCTATGTAGTGCTCAAGGTTAATAATGAAATAATTACTAATATTGATCTGAGTACTGAGTACAGATACTTGATTGCTTTAAATAATGAATTAAAGGATTCAGATGAGGATATTGTAATAAAATTAGCTAAAGAATCAATTGTTAAAGAAAAATTAAAAAAAAATGAGGTATTGCGCTATTATAAAATTGATGCTGAAGCAGATTATATACCAGAAATTATTAAAAATTTTTATCAAAAATTAGGTATAAAAAGTTTGAATGAGTTTGAAAATTATCTAACTGAAAACAATCTAGAACTAGAGGTTGTTAAAGAAAAAATCCAGATTGAATTATTATGGAACAGATTAATTGGTGAAAAATATGAAAATCAATTAAATATTAAAGAAAAACTTTTAAAAAAAAAAATTGAGGAAATTTCTAGCAAAAATGGATTTATTAAAGAATACGAATTATCTGAAATCGTATTTCAAACAAGTAATAAAAATGATTTTAACAATAAAATAAATTTAATTAAACAAGATATTAGAGAACAAAGTTTCAAAATAGCTGCAAATATACATAGCTTATCAGACTCAGCTAAATTTGGAGGAAACATTGGATGGTTTGATGAGAAACAATTATCAAAAAAAATAGTTACTGCAATTCTAAATTTAGAGATTGGTGAACTATCTAAGCCTATAAGGGTGGCTAATAGTTTTATGATTTTAAAAATTGAAAACATAAAACAAAAACAAATACAAATGAACAAAGAAAAATTATTTCAACAAGCACTTTTAGCTGAAAAAAATAAACAATATAACCAATTTTCGATTATCTATTATAACAAGATAAAATTAAACTCTACAATTAGTGAATAACAAACCTATCATTATCGTTGCAGGAGAGCCTTATAGTGTTTTTTTAGAAATTTTTTTTAAATCTAAAAAAAAAATTAATATAACAAAACCTATTATCTTGATAGCTTCTAAAGAACTTGTGCTACTACAAATGAAAAAATTAGGCTTTCATTTTGAAATAAATACTGTCAATTTAAATAAAATAAAAATTAACTCACTAGATAAAAAAAAAATTAATTTGATAGATGTTAAATTTAAATTTGATAGAGCATTTGATAAAATTTCTGAGAAGTCAAACTCATATATCAATGAATCATTTAAAATTGCATTAAAAATTTTAAAAAAAAAAAATTGTGCGGGGCTAATTAATGGACCCATATCTAAAAAACATTTTTTAAATGGAAAAAATTTAGGTATCACTGAGTATTTATCAAAAAAAACGAAAAGCAATGATGATGTTGCTATGCTTATTTTTAGTAGGAAATTATCAGTTAGCCCAATAACAACACATCTTGCGGTAAAAAATATTCATAAATATGTATCGAAAAAAAAAATATTTACTCATATTAAATTGATTACTGAATTTTATAAAAAAAATTTTAAAAGAAAACCAAATATTGCTATAACAGGTCTTAATCCCCACTGTGAAAGCAACTTTAAGGATAGTGAGGAAAATTCAATAATCATACCAGCAATTAAATACATGCAAGATAAAAAATTTAATGTCGAAGGCCCATTTCCTGCAGATACAATTTTTATGCAAAAAAATTTAAAAAAATTTGATGTAATAATTGGAATGTACCACGATCAGGTTCTCACTCCTATGAAGGCATTATTTGGTTTTGATGCAATCAATATAACTTTAGGACTGCCCTTTGTTCGTATTTCTCCAGATCATGGTCCTAACTCCACAATGCTAGGTAAAAATTTATCTAACCCTAAAAGCTTAATAAAAGCTTTAGAATTTTTAGATAAATAAATGTTTATTAAACCAAAAAAAAGTTTAGGACAAAATTTTTTAATAGATCGTAATGTTCTAGAACAAATTGTTGATACAGTTGAAATTACAAATAAAGAAATTTTAGAAATAGGTCCTGGTAGTGGAAATTTAACCACTTTTATCCTAAAAAAAAATCCAAAAAAAATTTATGTCATTGAAAAAGATGATGAGTTAGCATTATCATTGAAAGATAAGTTTACTGATGAAATTAACATTATTAATGATGATGTTTTACAAATATCAGAAGATAAAATTTCTAGTGAGAAACTTACTGTATTTGGGAACTTGCCTTACAACATTTCGACTGAAATTCTTTCAAAATGGATAATAAACATAAATGAAAATTTTTGGTTTGAAAACTTAGTATTAATGTTTCAGAAGGAGGTTGCTGAAAGAATTATTGCAGAATTTAATACATCAAAATATGGACGATTGTCTATTTTATCTAATTGGAAATTAAATATTAAAAAAATAATGGATATTAAACCACAAAGTTTTTCACCACGACCAAAAATTGATAGCTCATTATTGCTATTTACCCCAAAAGAAAATTTCTTTAAATTGAATGATGCTAAAAACCTTGAAATGATAACTAGGGTTTTCTTTAGTCAAAGAAGAAAAATGCTTAAAAAACCTTTTAATAAAGTATTCACAAATGCCAAAGAAGTCTCAGAAAAATTTAATATTGATCTCAATCTTCGACCACAAAACTTAAAAGCTGAAATATATTTTAAACTTGTTAAAGAATATGAGAGTTTAAGAAGTTAATTTATTAATATGTTTCCTAATGAACTCTTTATCATAATCTTTTGATCCATTATTTGTTTCGGCATCAATTAAATTACTAATTTTAGAGTAACATTCCTCAAGATTATCATTTATAATTACATAGTCATAATTTATCCAATGCAACACATCTCTACTAAAATCTTTCATTCGTTCTTCCACAATTAATTTGTCTTTCATGTCTCTATTTGACAGTCTTTCAAACAAAACTTCTTTACTTGGTGGTAGTATAAAAAAAGTGATTAATTTATAATTTAGTTTTTTATTTTTTATTTGATCAGCACCCTGCCAATCTATATCAAAAATTACATCTTCACTTTTTTCTAATTTCTCTATAACTGGTGTTCTTGTTGTCCCATAAAGGTGATCAAAAACTTTTGCATATTCTAGAAACTCCTCGTTCTTAATTAAACTTTCAAACTTTTCATTGTTTACAAAATAATAATCTTTATTTTCTATTTCGCTAGACCTAGGTTTTCGTGTTGTGTGAGATATGGATATATGAAAATTTTTATTTTTAGAAAGAAGTTTTACTAAAGTAGTTTTACCTGCCCCAGATGGGGATGATAAAATTACCATTATCCCATCTTTTTTTATGGACATCTAAAATCTAGTTTGCTTTGCCTTCAATAAATTTAACAGCATCACCTACAGTTAGAATTTTTTCAGCTTCACTATCGGAAATTTCTGAACCAAATTCTTCCTCAAAAGCCATTACTAATTCAACTGTGTCTAAACTATCTGCACCAAGATCATCTATAAAGCTTGAATCGTCTTGCACTTTAGCTTCATCTATACCAAGGTGATCTGCTACAATTTTTTTAACCTTACTTGAAATATCTTCTGACATAATGTTCCTTTTCGTTATATTTCGTTAATAGTTTAAAAAGCAATTTTGTCAACCCAAATACATGCCTCCATTAACATGTAGTGTTTCTCCATTGATGTAATCAGCCTTATCAGAGCTTAAAAAAACGACTGCATTAGCTATATCCTCTGCTTTACCTAGTCTATTAGATGGGATTTTAGCTAATATTACCTCTTTATGTTTTTCACCTATTTTATCTGTCATTGGAGTGCTAATGAATCCTGGTGATATACAATTTACATTTATATACTTTTTTGCATATTCAATTGCTAAACTTTTGGACATGGAAACTATTCCTGCTTTTGAAGCAGTATAATTTGCCTGCCCAGCGTTACCAGTGTGTCCTACCACAGATGTAATATTAATAATTTTTCCAGATTTTCCTTTAAGCATTTTTTTAATAGAATATTTACACATCAAAAAAGTAGAAGTTAAATTAATATCTATAACCTTAGTCCACTCCTCTAAACTCATTCTAATTGTTAAATTATCTTTTGTTATACCAGCATTATTAATTATACAATCAAGCGATCCACCCAATTGTTTTGTTGCATTATTTATAAAATCTTCAATTTTTTCATGTTGTGAAATATCAAACTTAAGTGTTTTAATATTATTAAATTTTGCTTTTAACTCTTCTAATTTTTCAGTTCTAGTTCCTGTGGCTAAAATATTAGCTCCCTCCTCATATAGTTTTTCAACTATTGAGTTGCCAATACCTCCCGACGCACCTGTTATTATAATATTTTTATTTTTTAAACTACTCATTAATATTAATTGACCTTATATCTTCTTCAGTATTTATTGCACTAACTTTAATATTTCTGTCAATTCTCTTTATTAAACCTGACAAAACTTTACCAGGACCTATCTCTATAAATTGATTTATTCCTTTGTTAATCATTAGCAGAACACTCTCTCTCCAACGAACCCTACTTTCAATTTGTTTAACTAATAAATCTTTTAACTCCTTTGAATTAGATATTTCTTTTCCTGTTACATTGGAAATGAGTATATTTTTAGATTCTTTGAAGTCTAACTTTGTTATTTCTTCATTCATCGCTAGTGTTGCTTTATTCATTAATTTACAATGAAATGGAGCACTTACAGGTAATTTTATATTCTTAATATTGGCAGACTTTAAATCAATTATCATTTTCTCTAAATCTTTTATATTGCCACTTATGACTATTTGACCTAATGAATTGTCATTTGCGATATAACACTCATATTTAGTTTTATTTTCATTAATAAGGTTTTCTATTACTTCAATTTCAGATCCTAAAACTGCTATCATACCACCTACTCCTTTAGGAACTGAGTTTTGCATAGCTTTTCCTCTAATTTTTAATATTTTTAAAGTATCTGTAAATGATAAAGCTCCTGCAGATGCTAAAGCTGAATACTCCCCCAGTGAATGTCCTGCAAAAAAATTTGCTTTATTTAAATCAATATTAAATTCCTCTTTAACTAGTCTAAATATTGAATAGCTTACTAAAAATATAGCAGGTTGAGTATTTTCTGTTAAGTCTAGGTTTTCTTTGGGGCCTTTTAAGATAAGGCTAGATAGCGAATATCCAAGTGTATCATCTGCCTCTTTGAAAAGATCTTGAACTAAGCTATATTTGTTATGTAAGTCCTTGCTCATTCCAACTAATTGTGAGCCTTGACCTGGAAAAATAACAGAAAACATTTGATTATCTAAATTTTATTATGGTTTTAAGTGTTGTAATTCAATTATTATACTAGTATATCCTCAGTTTTTATTAAAGAAGAATTATGAATTTATACGAACATACTATAGTTGCTAGACAAGATACTAGTCCTGCTCAGATTAAACAACTAACTGAGAAGTATTCGAAAATAGTAGAAATAAATGAAGGTGAGATAGTACAAACTGAAGATTGGGGTTTGTTAAATTTAGCATATGTTATTAAAAAAAATAAAAAAGGCATATACATGCATTTTAAGATTAAAGGTTCTGGAAAAATTATTGATGAATTAGAAAAAAATGAAATTATTGATAAAAACCTATTGAGATATATGACAGTTAAAGTTAAAAAATTTAATTTAGAAGCAAAATATTTTTCAAAAAAAGATGAATATGAAAAAAAAGACTATAAAAAAGATTATAATAGAGATTAATTATGCCATCAAAAAAAAGGGCTGGGAATAAAAAAAGTAAACAAAGCAACTTTGCCAAACTAAGTATTTTTCAACCTAATAAATACAAATTTAAAAAATCTTGTCCTCTATCAATAAAGGGTGCTCCAGAAGTTGACTATAAAAATGTAAGATTATTAAAAAAATATATGTCAGAGAATGGTAAAATCTTGCCATCAAGAATTACAAATGTTTCACAAAGAAAACAAAGAGAGCTCTCTCTTTCAATTAAGAGAGCTAGAAATTTAGCGTTAATTTAGATGAAAGTCATACTCTTAGAAAATTTAAGAAGAATTGGATCTATAGGTGAAATAATAGACGTTAAAAGAGGTTTTGCTAGAAACTACTTAATTTCAAATAAAAAAGCTCTTTATGCTTCAAAAGAAAATATTGCTGAAGTAGAAAAAATAAAATCTGAATTAGGTAAAAAAGATGATGAAAAAAAGAAAGAAGCTAAAAAGATTTCAGAGCAAATTAATAAAAAAGAGTATGAAATTAAAAAATTAAGCACAGAGAACAAAGAGCTGTATGGCTCAGTTAAGCCAACTGAAATTTCAAAATTAATACAAGAAAAAAATAAACTAGATATCAAACCTTCAATGATACAACCAATGACTGAAATTAAATCAATAGGTAAATTTAAGGTTAAAATTATCTTACACTCTGAAATAGAATCTGAAATCACTATCAATGTAGTTACTTCCGAAACTATTCAATAATTATACAATTTTTTCCCCAACATAAAATTATTATTTTTTTAAATCTTATTTAGGTTAAGATTTACATATGGAAAATAACCTAAGCATTGTCAAAGACACCTTTAAAGAGCTACCAAATAATATTGAAGCAGAGCAGTCAATAATAGGATCGATACTAGTCCAGAATGAATTGTTTGATGAAATTAATACTGTCGTATCTAGCATCAATTTTTATGATCCTATGCATCAAAAAATTTTTTCAGCAATTGAAAGTCTTATTTATAAAGGGATGCTTGCAAACCCAATTACATTAAAAAATTATTTTGAGAATGAAAAAGATGAATTAAACGTTCCAGAATATTTGGTAAAGGTTACAAAATTTTCTACCTCTTCAAGACAGGCAACAGAATACTCTAAAATTATTTATGATATGTTTGTAAGAAGAGAGTTAATTAAGATATCTGAAAACACAATTGATGCAGCAAAATTAAATGCTCTAGATGTTAATGGTCAAAATATAATTGAAAATTCAGAAAGACTGTTATTTGATCTTGCTGAAAAAGGATCTTTTAATTCATCCTTAGTAAAATTTGATGAGGCAATAAAACAAACTATTGAAATGGCTTCAATTGCATATAAAAATGATGAGGGAATAGTTGGTGTGCCTACTGGGTTAAGAGATTTAGATGACAGATTAGGAGGTCTCCACAACTCTGACCTAATCATTATTGCTGGCAGACCTTCCATGGGTAAAACAGCATTAGCTACAAACATTGCTTTTCATGCTGCTCAAAAAATACAAGAGAGTGGCAAAAAATCCTCAGTTGCTTTTTTTTCATTAGAAATGTCATCAGAACAATTGTCGACTAGAATTTTAGCTGAACAATCTAGGATTAAATCTAATGATATTCGAAGAGGAAAAATTACTGATGAGCAGTTTGATAAATTTTTAGAAACCTCAAAAAATATAGCTGAATTGCCACTATATATTGACGAGACTCCAGCAATTAGTATTGCAGCGATGAGTAATAGAGCAAGAAGAATTAAAAGATTGAATGGTTTAGATTTAATTGTTGTAGATTATATTCAATTAATGAAGGGCTCATTTAACAATAGGGATGGAAGAGTTCAGGAAATTTCAGAAATTACACAAGGACTTAAGGCAATGGCTAAAGAGCTTAGGCTTCCTGTGATTGCTCTTTCACAGTTATCAAGAGCAGTTGAACAAAGAGACAATCATAAACCTCAGCTATCAGATCTCAGAGAATCAGGGTCTATTGAGCAGGATGCTGATGTAGTAATGTTTGTATATAGAGAAGCTTATTACCTTGAAAAAAATGAACCTAGACCAGCAACTGTCGAGCATGCTGAATGGCAAGCTAAAATGGGTGAAGTATCTAATTTAGCAGAACTTATTATTGGAAAACAAAGGCATGGGCCTACTGGTAACGTTATGGTAGAATTTGAAGCAATGTTTACTAAATTTAAAGATACTCAAATTAACTAATATCAAATATACACTAGTTCTAAATGTTATCTCATTTATATCAAAATTCTGTTCTTAAAAATTCTAAGTCAGTTTTTACTTTACTCATAATTTTATTATTAAGTTTTGGATATTTTTCTAAAGATTTTAGATTAGATGCATCATCTGAAACTCTTTTAATTGAGGGTGACCCAGATCTTAAATATTTGAAAGAAATAACAAAGAGATATGGATCTAAAGAATTTCTAATTTTAACCTATACGCCTAATGAAGATATGATATCTGAATCTTCAGTTAATAACTTATTAAGTTTAAAATACAAGATTCAAAGTTTAGAATGGGTTCATAATGTAGTCACTTTACTAGATATACCTTTGCTGAATAATTCCGAATCTCCTCTACAAGAGAGATTACAGAATTTTAAAACTTTGAAGGATGATGATGTAGATAAAGAAAGGGGGTTTAAAGAAATTCTAAATAGTCCTGTATTTAGAAATTTTGTAATTAGTGAAGATGGGAGAACGAGTGGTATAATTGTCTATATTAAAAAAAATATTCTTCAAGATACCGAAAGTAAAACTCAAAAAGAAATTGAAAACTTAAAAAATGATTTAAAAAAAAAAAATCATGAGAATATTCTTCAAATAAGAGAAATCATTAAAAATTACAATGATGTTGGAAAAATATATCTAGGTGGTATTCCAATGATTGCTGATGATATGATGTCATTTATTAAAAGTGATATTATAGTTTTTGGTCTAGGAGTTCTTTTGTTTATTATCGCTACTCTTTGGTTTGTTTTTAAAAAATTAATATGGATCATGGTTCCAATTAGTAGTTGTTTTTTTTCAGTTGTAATAATGACTGGTTTACTTGGTCTACTAGGTTGGAAAGTGACAGTTATCTCTTCAAATTTTATTGCTCTAATGTTGATTTTAACAATGGCTATGAATATTCACATGAGTACCCGTTTCTTACAATTAAGAAATGATTTTCCTAATTCAAGTAATTTTGAAATTATTTCCATGACAACAAGTAAGATGTTTTGGCCAATTATTTATACAGTACTAACAACAGTGTGTGCGTTTCTTTCTTTGATATTTAGTGGTATTAAGCCTATTATTGATTTCGGATGGATGATGACTTTTGGGTTAATTATATCTTTCATCATTACTTTTACTTTATTACCTACATTGCTAAACTTTGTTTCAAATAATAATGTTGATATCAAAGAGGACAGTGACTCAAAAATTACATCTTTTTTTGGAAAAATTTCTATTAATAATAAAACCACAATACTCACACTAACTGGCTTAGTTATTATTCTTAGTGTAATTGGTATAAGTCGTCTTGAAGTAGAAAATAGTTTTATAAACTACTTTAACAAGAATACAGAAATATACAAAGGTATGAAACTTATTGATGAAAAACTTGGTGGAACTACCCCGTTAGAAATTATTTTAAAGTTTCCCAAAGAAGAAAAAAATGCATTTAGTGAAGATGATGAATTCGAAGATTGGAGTGAGGATGAAAATCAAAATGATGAGAAATATTGGTTTACCAAAGATAAAGTTGATAGAATTCAAGCTGTGCACAGCTATCTTGATGGATTGCCTCCAGTGGGTAAGGTTTTATCCTTCAGTTCAATTATTGAAATTGCAACACAATTAAATAATAATAAACCTTTAGGGACTTTGGAAATGGGTGTTCTGTACTCTAAAATTCCAGAAAGTATTAAAAAAGATATTATTGATCCATATATTTCAATTGAAAATAATGAAGCTAGAATAAGCTTAAGAATTAAAGACTCTCAAGATGGATTGAGGAGAAATGATTTAATCAAACAAATTAATTATGATTTAAAAAATAAACTAAAGTTAAATGAAGAAGATTTTAAACTTGCTGGAGTTTTAATCTTATTTAATAATTTACTCCAAAGTTTATTTAAATCTCAAATACTTACATTGGGTTTGGTCATGGTTGGTATTTTTGCAATGTTTATGATTCTTTTTAGAAATATAAAATTATCTTTAATCGGTGTAGTTCCAAATTTTATAGCTGCTTTTTTTATTTTAGGAATTATAGGTTTATTAGGAATACCGTTAGATATGATGACTATAACTATTGCAGCAATCACAATTGGTATTGCTGTAGATAACAGTATTCATTATATATATCGATTTAAAGAGGAATTTTTAAAACATAAAGATTATAATAAAACACTTAAACTTTGTCATTCAACTGTGGGTGTTGCCATACTAAATACATCTATAACAATAGTGTTTGGGTTTTCAATTTTAGTTTTTTCTAAATTTATACCCACTATTTATTTTGGAGTATTTACTGGTATTGCTATGTTGTTAGCCATGATCTCTGTCTTGACACTACTTCCAACTCTAATTTTGATTAGTAAACCTTTTGGAAAATAATACCTACTATGATTGATATTTTAAAAGATTCTTATGAAGCAATCTCTTTTGTAGATTTAATATACCTAATTGTCACAATCTTATCTGTACTTAAATGTTATCGTAAAGGTTTTGTTCTGAGTATACTTGCGGCATCTAAATGGCTTTTAGCTTATGTTTTAACGTTAGTTTTGTTTTCTAGGATTAAACCTTATTTCAAAAATATAATTGATAGTGATTATATATTAGATATTTTGTTAGGTATTGTAATTTTTGTTTTAGTTATTTTTATTATACTAATGATTAACAGGGGTATTAGTAAGGCTGTTAAATTTGTCGGATTAGGTACCCTCGATTCTATTTTTGGATTATTTTTTGGTTTTATAAGAAGTTATGTAGTTTGTGTTTGCTTATTTTCAGCTCTAGATATTGTTTATAATTATAATAAATGGCCAATTAACATCGATAAATCATACACCTTCCCATACCTTAAAAAAGGTAGTAATTATCTAGTAAAAGAATTTCCAAATGAAGAAACATATCAAGATTCTAAGGACAAAATTAAAGATCTATAATCCCAAACTAAAAGAAGAGTGTGGTGTATTTGGTATTAGCAATAATAAAGATGCTGCTGCACTAACAGCACTAGGACTACATGCTTTACAACATAGAGGTCAAGAAGGCTGTGGAATTGTAACATTTGATGGTAAAAAATATTATTCAGAAAAGAGATTTGGCCTAGTTGGTGATAATTTTAACAAAGAAAAGGTATTAAAAAGTTTACCAGGTGATTATGCCGTAGGACATAACAGATACAGCACCACTGGAGATAATACTTTAAGAAATATTCAACCATTTTTTGCAGATACAAATGCAGGAGGTATTGGTGTTGCTCACAATGGAAATTTAACAAATTCAATTACACTTCGAAATAAGTTAGTCCAAGATGGTGCAATTTTTCATACAACATCTGATACTGAAACTATTGTTCAGCTAATTGCAAAATCAAAAAGAAATAAAACAATTGATAAAGTAATTGATGCTATTTTTCAAATTCAAGGAGGATATGCCTTAGTAATGCTTACACAAAATACTTTGATAGGTGTAAGAGACCCTTATGGAATAAGACCTTTGGTAATTGGTAAAATAAAAGACAGTTATGTTTTTGCTTCTGAAACCTGTGCTTTAGATATTATTGGTGCAAAATACCTGCGAGATGTTGAGAATGGTGAAGTCGTTTATGTTGAAAATAATGAATTAAAAACTATTAAACCTTTTCCCACCAAAAAAGTCCGTCCTTGTGTTTTTGAATACATCTACTTTGCACGACCTGACAGTTTACTCAATGGAAAATCTGCCTATGAATATAGAAAGAATTTTGGAATTGAGCTTGCAAAAGAAAATAAAATTGATGCTGATATAGTAGTGCCTGTTCCAGATTCGGGGAATGCAGCTGCACTTGGATTTGCACAATACCTTGGAATAAATTTTGAACTAGGCTTAATTAGAAACCACTATGTGGGTAGAACTTTTATTGAACCAAGTCAAAAAATTAGGAGCCTTGGTGTAAAGCTAAAATTGAATGCTAATCAATCAACAATTAAAAATAAAAAAATTATACTAATAGATGACTCGTTGGTTAGAGGTACAACATCTCACAAAATAGTGAAGATGCTTTATGATGCTGGGGCAAAAGAGGTTCATGTTAAAATAGCTTGTCCAGAAATTAGATATCCAGACTTTTATGGTGTTGACACACCCACAAAGAAAGAGCTTCTTGCTGCAAATAAAACAAATGATGAAATCTGCATATATATTGGAGCTCAATCTTTAGATTTTTTATCTCTAGAAGGTATGTACAGGGCGATGGGTTTTAAAAAAAGAGACAATATATATCCTCAATTAACTGATCATTACTTTACAGGTGAGTATCCAGTCAAACCTGTAGATGAATTAGGCGATGATAAAATTACGCAATTATCCTTATTAAGCACAGCATCTAATAACTAATATAAGTAAAAAATTTGCTGAAAAATTAGTTAAAATAATTTTCTATAAAACTTTGCAAAAGTAGAATTAAAAAATTTAATTATAGACAAGGCAAATAAGAAGATCTCCAGCCATCAAAACCATCAGATATATTTATAGATATATAGTTATTTTTTTCCAATAATTGAGCAACGAATTGAGATCTTTGACCAACTTTACACATGGTTAAAACTTCGTGGTCTTTACTAATTAACAAATCTTTGAATTCTTCTAAAAAACTTTCATCTTTAATTGTTAAAAAGTAAGTTTTTAAACCTATTTTTTCCCCATCTGGTTTACCGTAAATATCCCATTCATCTTGCGTTCTCACATCTAGTAAAATCTTTTTTGAATCTGATTTTAAGTAATCCTTGATATCTTTTGACAATAATTGTTTGATCATATTTTTAAAGTCGAATCATAAGATTATAGCATCTTGCTGACTATAAATTAATGACTTTAAATCTACACTTTTAGCCCTATATATAAATCTATGATTAATCATAAGGAACATATAATCAAATATTTTGAGTCTGGTATAAAAAATTCAAGAGCCTTTAAAATAGGGATTGAACATGAAAAATTTTTATTTGATAAAAAAACAAATAAAAGAGTTGATTTTTCAACTATCAAAAAAATGTTTTCCGCTTTAAGTGAGTTTGGTTGGAAACCAATAATGGAAAAGCAGAATATTATTGGTCTTCAAAAAAAAGGTAAAAGCATTACTCTTGAACCAGGTAACCAGATTGAGCTATCAGGTGATATACTGGATAATATTCATGAAGCCTGCTCTGAATCTCAAGATTATTTATTTGAGTTACAGCAAGTAACTAAAAAACTAAATTTAAAAATTGTCAGTTCTGGTTTTGACCCAATTTCAAAACTTAATGAGGTTCCAAATAATCCAAAACAAAGATATGGGGTGATGACTAAAGATATGCCTAGGGGTGGAGCGCTAAGTTTGGATATGATGTATAGAACTTGTGGAACCCAATTAAACCTTGATTTCAATTCAGAAGAAGATTTTATAAAAAAGTTTAAAATAATAAATTCTATAGTACCTATTTCAATAGCACTGTTTGCTAACTCTTCAATTGTAGAAAAAAAAAATAGTAACTACATGTCTTATAGATCAAAAGTTTGGCAAGAAACTTCAAGGGGTGGATTGCCTGAGGCATTTTTTGACAACATGAATTTTGAAAAATATGCTGATTTTTCAATAAACTTCCCTCTCCTTTTCATTCAAAATAATAAAGAATATTTGTCTGGAAAAAATTATACTTTTTTAGATTTTATGAATAAAAAAATTAGTGAGATTGACAACAGGTTGCCTACTGAAGATGACTTGACAACACACCTAAGTACCATCTTCACAGAAAACAGGTTAAAGAAATATATTGAATTAAGATCAATGGATACGTGTGGTTGGGATTGCTTGTGTGCTGGACCAGCATTCAATACTGGAATTTTATATGGCAATTTAGATGAAACTTACGAATTAATTTCTAAATGGGATAAAAATAAAATTATTAATGCCTACCTTGAGGCACCTAAAAAAGGTTTTAATACAGAATTAATGGGTAAAGATTTACTGCACTGGTCAACTACACTTCTTAATATCTCAAAAAAGGGTTTAGAAAAAAGAGATGTTTTAAATAAATCAAATGAAAATGAAGTAAAATTTCTAGGACACTTAGAAAGATTAATTGAAAACAAAACAACAAATGCAGATCATATGCTTAAAAAATTTTCTAAAAATGAAAATTTGAGTGACCTATATGATAAGTAGAATAGTTGCAATTCAAGGTAATCACCCTTCTAAACTCAACTCTAAAAGTGATACCAGTATTTTTTTAGCTGTAGAAGCTCAAAACAGAAAATATAAAATTTTTTATTATGAACCAGAGCATTTATCAATAATTAACAATAAAGTTGTAGCTCATGGCTATTATGTAGAGTTCAGCTACTCAAAAAAAAAATTCTTTAAGATTAATAAAAAGCTTAAATTAGATTTATCCCAATGTAAATATCTGTTAGTACGGCAGGATCCACCTTTTAATTTAGAATATATAACGACTACGTACATACTGGATAAAATTAAAGACAAAGTTAAAATTATTAATAATCCAACATCCATAAGAAATATCTCTGAAAAACTATACTCATCTT
>Ga0114997_10000940_pt1 | contig 24331 bp, 22 predicted proteins | sample ArcticOcean_MG_C_2_FD_87045 | JGI IMG/M metagenome (GOLD analysis project Ga0114997, IMG submission 87045) | Marine microbial communities from western Arctic Ocean - ArcticOcean_MG_CB4_136 | ecosystem: Environmental > Aquatic > Marine > Oceanic | place: Arctic Ocean: Canada Basin | collected... | reverse complement strand
ATCCGTTAGCTTATTTCCATCAAGTTTTGCTCTAACAATCGATGTAAATGATTTATTTTTATTATCTTTCAAAAAGTCAGAATAACTAATGTAAATGTATTTATTAACTTTATAATTCGGATGAATTTGGATATATAAGAGTCCTCCTTGACCTTTGTACCTAACTTTAGGTACTCCAGATACTTTAGCTTTGTTTTTACTTTTTTTATCCACAAGCCACAAAGTACCATTTCTGTCACTAACTAATAAGTTACCGTTCGGTAAAAAAGACATTCCCCAAGGGACATCAAATCCTTCAACAAAATTTTCAACATTGAAAGTTTCTTTTTTTGTTTTTTCTACTGAGCTATCCCAGCTTTGGGGCCCATCAGCAGTTATTAATTCTGATAAAAGAAAAAACACTGATATAAATAATATTTTTAGATTGGCGTTAACTATCAATCTTAGAGCCACATTTATTGCAGAAAATAGAACTAATATCTAAATTTATTTTTTCACAGATAGTACACGTAACTGTAGTAGTTTTATTTTTTTTATAAAATGATAACTCTGATGTGACAATGCCTGTTGGAACGGCAATAATACTATAACCCATTAACATAATCATAGCTGATATAGTTTGGCCTAGTGGTGTTATTGGAGTGATATCTCCGTAGCCAACTGTTGTAAGCGTTACTATTGCCCAGTAAATACTTCGTGGAATGCTGGTATAGCCAGCTTTTTGACCTTCGATTAAATACATTATTGAGCCTAGAATGATAACAACATTCATAATTGCAAAAAGGAAGATAAAAATTTTCTTTTTACTGGCGACTAATGCTTCAACTAGATGATTAGTTTCTCCGACATATTGAACTAACTTAAATATTCTAAATACTCTAAATACTCTTAATACTCTAATAACAGATAAAACTTGTGTTCCCGGTAATAGTAGGCTTAAGTAGGTCGGGATAATTGATAGTAAATCGATTATACCAAAAATGCTAAAAGCATAGATTAATGGTTTCCTAACACAATATATTCTTAAAAAATATTCAAATGTAAATAATATCGTAAATATCCATTCTAAAATGTAAAGTACTGCGCCATAATTTTGGTGATAATCTGTGACACTATCTAAAAGTACAGTTAAGATACTTAAAACAATAGAAACGATTAAAACCTCATCAAATAATTTTCCAGAACGAGTATTTGTCCCAAAAATAATTTTTTTAATTTTTTGTCTTAAGTTGCTCATTCTTGTACCTATCTTAACCTTATATTGCTTTGATTAACAAATAATTTTACAGGTCTTGATATTTTTAATTACATCATAAAAACTAATTTGTCATTCTAAAAAGAGATGTTATATCTATAAATAAATTTATTTAAATGATTATATTTTAACATGATACAAACATTTAATTTAATTAAATCAGTAGGAGAAACTTATTAATGGCTACGTTGATTTTAAGAAATACTTATAGCGCGATGATGAAAGAATTAGATGCTTTAGACAAGTTAAAAAGACAGACCTCAGAGAAAATTAGAGAAGCGGCTAGTCATGGAGATCTTAAAGAAAATGGAGAATATCATGCTGCGAGGGAAGAGCAGAGCTTAATTGTTTATAAGAAACAGTTAATGCAATCGCATTCACCATTTCAAATAATTGAAAACATTGATGTTGATACTAAAGATATTGGCTTTGGTAATAAGGTTCTCATTCTTGAAGAAGGGAAGGATAACCCTGAGGATTATTACCTTTTAGGTCCTATCGAGTTAGACTTAGACCTTTATCCTTTGGTTGTAACATATCACTCGCCTTTTGGACAAGCAATCATTGGTAAAAAAGTTGATGAAACATTTACCTTAGACATTAGAGGTCAAGAAATAAAATTTACTATTGTATCAATTGAAAAAATAACATCTTGATTTAGGCGTGCAAATATTTTCAATGGGGTTTATTTAAAGTAAAAATTAAATCAAAATGTGGAGGGGAGAGTCAACTCTCCATTGTAATGAGTAGGTTCAATGAGCCATCTTCCCTCTACAAATATTTTATGAAGAATTCTTTTATAATATTAATTTTTTTTAATCTAATATTTTCTCAAGAAAAAAAATTATTATTCATTGGTATTGATGGGTGTCGTTCTGATGCATTGAAGATCGCTAATACACCCAATATTAACAGACTTATTGATACTGGTTTATTAATTGAAAATAGTTTTTGTTCTGTTAACGAACAGCCAACTGTAAGTGGACCTGGTTGGTCGACAATGTTAACAGGGGTTTGGTATGATAAACATGGCGTGTCCGACAATTCATTTTCAGAAAGTAATTTAGACGAATATCTACCTTTTAACTTTTTAATGAAAAGAGGTAATGAGCAATATCATATGGCCTCTTTTATAATGTGGAAGCCAATAAACGAACATATATTTAAAAATTCAATGGATTATAATAAGCTTTTACCAAAATTTGATGATGCTATTGCGAAAGAAGCTTCAAAATATATTAAGAAACCAGAGCTCGATGTTTTATTCTTAAATTTTGATCATGTCGACCATGCTGGTCATTGGTATGGTTTTAATCCTAAAAAAAAGAGATATATTAAAGCGATAGAAAAAGTAGATGGATATATTGGAAAGATCGTTGACTCAATGAGCACAAGATCATCATTTGAAAATGAAGATTGGTTAATTATTATAACCAGTGACCATGGTGGTAAAAAACGAAGTCATGGCGGTCAATCAATTGAAGAAATACAAATTCCTATTATCTTAAGTAGTTCAAGTCCAAGGATAGAGAATTTAATTAGACAGACATATTTAACTGATATTGTTCCTACCATCTTGCATCACTTTGATATTGAAATTGATCCTGTTTGGCAACTAGATGGTAGCACATTGATTGATTCATAAATATTCAAAACAGCTTTAGTAATTATAATTTTTGATTAAATAGTAATTTGAGAAAATTAATATTTAGATTTACAGTTATTATTTAGCTTATTTAGCAATTATTTTATATTAAAATATTTAAGGAAAAATTAAAATGAAAATAAACAAATCATTGCCAGTCCTCGTAACTGGTGCCACTGGATATATAGCGGGGTGGGTAGTCAAAGACTTATTAGATGAAGGCATAACTGTTCATGCTCCGATAAGAGATCTGGCCAATACTAAAAAGAGAATTCACCTAGATAAACTTGCTGAAAAATCATCCGGCGAAATAAAATATTTTGAATCTGATTTGATGATTGAAGATTCTTACAAGGAAGCAATGAAAGGATGTGAACTTGTAATTCATATTGCATCTCCTTTTGTTATGGATTCAAAAGACCCGCAAAAAGAGGTCATTGAACCGGCTCTAAAAGGGACTCAAAATGTTCTTAAAACTGTAAATGAAACAAAATCTATAAAGCGTGTAGTATTAACGAGCAGTGTAGCAGCAATTTACGGAAATGGTATTGATGGTCAATCAGTTGAAGGGGGTACCTTTAATGAGTCGATGTGGAATACTACTTCGACTTCAACAGATGGTGAATATAGTTACTCAAAAACTGTTGCTGAGAAAGAGGCTTGGAGAATTTGCGAAGAGCAAAAACGGTGGGATTTAGTTGTTATTAATCCAGGTTTTGTTCTTGGTCCTTCTTTAAATCCAAATGCAATGTTTGAGAGCAAAAAATTTATGCTTCAGATGGGAAATGGAGACCTTAAAAGTGGTGCGCCAGATGTTACAATGGGAATGGTTGATGTGAGGGATGTAAGTAAGGCGCACGTTATAGCTGGATTTAGTGAAAGTGCAAAAGGTAGGCATATCCTATCTGCTGGAACTCATACTTTATTAGAAACTGGTGGTTTTATAAAAGAAAAATTTGGTGATAAATACCCTGTCCCGACAAGAAACGCGCCTAAATTTTTAATTTGGATTTTAGCACCTTTTATTGGTATCAAAAGAAATTTTGTCAGTAAAAATATTGGCTATAAAATTGATTTTGATAATAGCAAAAGTATAAAAGAATTAGGTATTAATTATTCACCAGTAAAAAAAGCAGTTGTTGACTTTTTTCAGCAATTTATTGACAATGGTTTGGTTTAAAATTTATTTTTTATACATACTTAAGGGTACACACAAAACTAATTTGTGCTGTAATAGGTCAGCAAATTTTTTAACTAAATATTATTAGAGACCACTCTTATCCCAGGATATTTAGTATTTCTGATACGCTTTTAGCTATTTCACTTAGTGTTCGTTTGTTCATTCGCCTTTATTTGATATGTCTATTTACAAGTCCATATCATTAAGCTAGATATTCTATCTGCTAAGATATAGCATATGTGTTGAGCCTTATATATAGGCTGATTTCACATACACACGGGTATACACACCACAAACAAAAAAACCCACGAACTTAATCGAGGGTTTAATGAGAGAGTTATGGTATTTCTCTTCTAGCCGGGCGTACTTGACGAGGAACCCCTCTTTAGGGGTTCATGCATAGCTAGGTCATTAAATTATCAGATGAATAAGCTGTTACTTTCATTCCTTTTAGTTGCTTTTGTATCTTCAATTACCATTCAGATACCAGATGATTTTCTGTCTATCCAAAATTCTGAAAAATAATCATAAGTAGTTTCATACTTATAATCGTACTTTTATTGCGTTATGTATTTTTATAACTAATTGAATTAACCTTAACATCGAATACTTAAAAATAATACCTCAATTTTCAGATCTGAAGGATTCGCACCTAAACCTCCTAAATGAATTAACTAAGGCAGAAGAATATAAAAATAATACGATTCTAATCGAGCGAGGTTCTATTGCAGATAAACTAATTTTCCTTACTTCTGGTATTGTATCAAGTGTCTATGAAAATAGAAACAAAAGGTTCATTCGTGATTTTTATTTCCCACCGCAAATTTTCACAGAGCAAGAAAGCTTTATAAAAAAATCCGCTTCAAAATTTTCAGTCATGGCTGTTACCGATATTAAATGCCGAACCATTACTAGTGGTGACTTAGAAATTGCCTACAAGAAAATTCCACTTTTAAGAGATATTGCCTATGAATTTCTTATGGTAGGTTTTGTAAATATTTCCAATCGTTTGGAGTCACAGCTGACACTAAACCCAGAACAAAGATACAAAAAACTTCTTAATGAGAATTCGAAACTTCTACATAATATACCACTGAAAATGATTGCATCGTATCTGGGGATTACCGATGTCGCATTAAGTCGCATAAGAAAGAGGATATCCCAGATAAAGAATAATTAACATAGGTTAAGAAATGATCTGAGACATGAGTATATCTTTGACTTAAGGCGTGTTATCCTTGTAAAGTATTAACACCTAAACAAGAAAGAATAGTTCAAATGAAAAATATACTAAGATTATACACCATCATTTCCATTAGTTTGCTTTTTGTAAATAAAGTAAGCGCTAACGTGGATTTAACGATTAAATCCTTAACGACCCAAAATGAGTATGTTACAACTTACTCAGGTTCTGAATATTTACAAGGCACACTAGAGATCGGGATTACTACCGATGAAGACATTAATGGTTTTAGCATGGGTATATCTCATTACAATGGTATGGGAGTAGGTCTGCCATATGGAGGTTTAATTGAGGAGTATGATTTTACCATGTCATCAATATTTGGGGCATTGATAACTGGAGGACATGGTATGTTTCCTCAAGACTATTACATACCAGCGGGTACAACCGATGAAACACTTATGTATGTTCCTATTTTAATTTCTGAGACCAATGATGAAGAGTTTTGTATAGAGCCTGGAGATTTTTCTAATCTTGAAGGGAATTCTTTAGAAGTCCTTTTAGATGAAAATTATTGTATCTCAATTGATGAGCTTACCGGCCTTGATTCCAATGCTACTGATTCAAACACATTAACCATTCAGGTCATTGATTCATCTACTGGAGATGGAATTGAAGGTGTGATAGGTAATATTTACAACTACAATACTAATACACTACCTTCGCTTTCTTTATCTTTTGTGACAAATGACTCTGGATATGCATTCCTCGAAGGCTATCCTAATAGTGCTGGAGCTATTGAAGTGTATAGACAAGGCTATCAGCCTTCATATCAGGAATATAACTTTTCAGGATCAGAGCAAGTAACTATATCTATGGAACCTAATGGTTTTACTGATGGTGAAACAGATACTCTAGTAATGCAGTTTACCGATTCAAATACTGGTCAAGGTCTTGAGGGGGTCTCAGTAAGTATTTATTTACCAAGTATGACTGGTGAGGATTGTTGGAATGGTGCTTGTACTATTTATGAAACAACGGATGACTCTGGGTTTATCACAGTTCAAGATTTTCCATTAGGTCCTGGTTGGATGGAATCATATGTAGCTGGTTATAATCCTATCAGCACACAGTTTACATTTTCTGGTTCAGAGCAACTCTCATTTACTATGGAGCCTTACGGTGACTTTGAAGGTGAAACAGACACATTAGTTGTTCAAGTTGTTGACTCAAATACGGGACAGGGTATTGCTGGTGCGGAAGGTACTATTTGGAGTTTTAGTGGCAATAATAACTTTTTGGGGGAAGAGGTAGTTTTTCCGTTTGTTACAAATGAAGATGGGTATGTTTCCATTGATAATTTCCCGATTGGTTTTGGTTTTGCAGAAATAATTACGCAAGGATATTTACCGGGATTTTTACAGTTTGAATTTACTGGCTCTCAAGAATTTACCATCAGCATGAATTCTTCCGATGATGTAGGCGATAACTTTGAATCATTAGTTGTGCAATTTGTTGATGCTCAAAATGGTGAAGCAATTGAAAATGTAATGGGTTTTGCAATGAATTATAGTGAGGGCATTGTTCCTTCAATGTCATTTGATTTTATTTCAGATGAATTTGGTTTCGCTTATCTAGACTTTCCGTTAGGCGATGGAGTAATAGATGCTTATACAGTTGGTTATGAACATACAAATTTACAATTCGAGTTTTCAGGTAATGAGACAATCATTGTAGAGATGCAAAGTTTAGATCAATTTAACTCCGCATCAATCACTGGAACAGTTGGGTATGAACTAGAACAAAATAGTTTTCTTACTCCATTTGTATTTGCAATGAATACTGATGCTTCACTGAGCTCATATTGTTCATCCGTTGCGGTAGATGGCACTGGAAATTATGAGCTACCACTCAGCCCTGGAGAGTATGTTATTGGTGCGCTCTATTTTACGACCCCTAATATCGATTGGTATGAAAATGCGAGTGATTCTATTAATGATATGGGTTTTCAGTTGCAATTTTTTGAAAATTCTATGACGTTTGAAGACGCTACAATCATTCAAGTTAATGAAGGGGAAAGTTTAGGAAACATAAACTTTAATTTTGTATCAAACGATTTTATGGCTTTTAATGGTCAAGCAGGGAATATTGTAATGGGTGAGATTACTAGTGATAATAGCATTAATATGGAATCTACACTTGTTTCAGTAGTTAATATGGATGGTGAAGTTTTATCTGAACAAACAATTGGTCAAGATCAAACCTTTACAATTACTGGATTAGCGCAAAATACAAATTATATTTTGAAAGCTAGCCACGATGAATATGGTTTTGTTGAAAGGTCTTTTTCACCGAATTCTATGGTTCACATTGAAAACATAGAATTCAATTTGAGTGCACTTTCTACCATAAATGATAATAATCAGATACCGAAGGTTTTTACTGTAAGTCAAAATTTTCCTAATCCGTTTAACCCTTTGACAACCCTGCAGTACACGATTCCAGACAATGCAGTTGTAAAAATTACGATTTTCGATAATATGGGTAGATTAGTGAAGAATCTTATGGATGGATATCAAATTGCTGGAAGAAATACTATACAATGGAATGCAACTGATAACATGAATCAACCAGTTCCTACAGGTATGTATATTTATAGAATACAAGCTGGAAATCAGGTTGAAACAAATAAAATGATTTATTTAAAATAAATTAGTACTAGGCCCTTGTGTCCTAATGCACCGTTAAACTTTTTTTCTTAGACTTTGTTTTCTTTACATATTTGGACAAAACATATGGCTCTAAAATATGTACGGGTGTATACATATCTACAAATAATTACCCTACAATGTGTGTGAGGTTATTATTCGCACCCTACCCCCGTGCCTTTTGGGTTGGGTTGGGAAAATTAGGTTGAGATTTTGGATTGAAAAAGTGTGTCCCATCATTTTGTGTCCCATTATTGAATAAGTATGATTATTTATGATAGGATATGAAACTAAAAACCCCCCGAGGTTATCGAGGGGTTTGAGAGAGAACATTGGTATCTCTCGTCTTGTGACTCGGGTGAGACTCGAACTCACGGCCAATGGCTTAAAAGGCCACTGCTCTACCAACTGAGCTACCGAGTCAATTTTGATGTGAAGTTTACAAAGAATAAAAAAATAATTTAATAAAAATTTCTATATATCTTTTTGGACTCTCACATGTCTTTTAGCTAGATAGTTTAATATAAAATCAAAAATATTTTTATTTATACATACGTTTTCAGGTGGGAACACTCCTTTGGTCTCAAATAAACCTTCAAGAATTAAATTAATTGTTGCTGTTGCTGTATAACCTGTTGTTCTTGCCATTGAGGTTGATTTAGTGACTTCATCAAACTCATCAAATAATTCATAACTTATTATTTTTTCATCTGTTTCAATTTCAACTTTTAATATTGTGAACTCTGGCTCATCTTTTTCAAGATTCCAATCTTTGAATAATTTTTTTATTGTTCCTTCATCTTGCAAAATACCTTTCGCTATATATTCTTTTATTAATTTTGCATGCCCTGGAAATCGAAGTGTCTTTTCTGACATATTATTAACATGAGGCATAGTCTGTAGAAGAGACCTGAGTCCGTCAGTATTAAAAGCTTCTAGCTCTATTTCATTATTAAAATTTATTATTTCGATATCTGATAATGCGGGCTTGGTTATAAGTTTTCCATTAATCATCATTCTTGCAGGCCTGGTATATTCTTCTATTACATCGATTGGTGAAAAAGGGGCTTTATAGTTAAAAGGGCCTTTTGGAAATTTTGGAAGTCCACCTACAAAGTATTTAAATGAAGTAATTTTTTCAACTGTATTATGATACCCAAATATGTAATTTGGAATCCCGGGTGCTACTCCAGCATCGAAGACAACAGTAACATCATTTTCAATTGCATTTCTGTTTAAGTCCATTATGTCTTCTGGCGAAAATGAAATATCAACAACATTTTTGCCACATTCAATTATTGTTTTTAATATTTTAAATCCTAAATGTCCTGGCACGGCTAAAAGGACAATATCAGCGTCAAGTATGAAAGATGATACTTGTTTAATATCTTGAGCATCAACTTTTAAAAGATCTATCGATGGATGATTTTTAATTTTATCAGAAACATCATCTATGTTTATATCCCCAAGAAACACATCGTGATCTTCTGCAAGGTCTAGAGCCATTGTTTGACCAATCATTCCAGCACCTATTTGATAAATTTTAGCCATTGTTAGTTTTCTCGATTATGTATGATTGAAAGTGGCTTACTCCATTTTCATATTTTTCAGAAAAAACACCATGATTGAATCCATCGGATTTCAACCCTCTTTGTACTTTTTCACATATGTAGATATCTTCATTTTGCACCTCTTCACTGAAAAGGATATCTTTATTTATTTCTTTCTTTAAGACATCTTCAAAATAATAATCAAAAATAACGTTACAATTTTGCTCATCAATTGGCTCTATAATATTTGTTTGTAGCCTTCCAGGAGCAATATTAAATAATATGTTAGGGTATATAGTAAAGTAGAATGCTTTATTATTCTTTTTTGAATTTTTGTAGGGAGAGGAATCTGGGTTAAGAAAGCACCACTGCATTGAAAAATTTTCAAATGTTTCAGTTTTGTAGCTCTTATAATTTATAATAGTATTTAATTTTGGGTGTACTAGTGGGATATGAAAACCTTCTAAATAGTTATCCATATAAACTTTCCAATTACATTTTATTTTGTATGCATCTCGTTTGTGATATTTGTAACCTGTAAAGTTCATAGGCTTAATAATTTTTTCAATCTTTTTCAAGATTTTTTGCAGATCATTATTATCATCATCAAACTTTATAAATATTTGATTCATCCAAATATAATGTTTTATAGGTTTTAATCGATATTTCTCATAGTCTAAAGATTCTTTATTGAAGCCCCTGGCTGTTTTTAAGTCTCCGCTTAGTTCATATGTCCAGCCATGATATCCACATTTTATTTGTTTCGAATTTCCTTGATATTCTAATAAAATGCACCCTCTATGCTGGCACACATTGTATAATGTATTTAAAGTATTATTATTGTCTCTGGTGAGGACAATGGGCTGGTCATTAATTGTTTTAACAATATAATCACCTTTATTAGGTACTTGATTTGTTGAACCTAATAGGTGCCATGATTTTGAGAAAATATTTTTTTTCTCAAGTTCAAAGATTTTCTTGTCTAGGTACCACTGGGAAGGTATTGTATGGAGGTTCAATTATTAAATTTCCCCAGAACTTCTTAAAAAAGGTTTAGTTAAGCAAGTCGGCCCGCCAGATCCTTTAAGAGAAATTTCACTGCCTTTATAAGTGAATACTTCTACATTCTTGGCTTCGAGCTTTTTTTTCGTTAATGGATTGCCTTTAAGCATTACAACTTTCCTTGGTGAAACTGCTAAAACATTACATCCCATAGTATAATATTCTTTATCTGGGACATCGATTAACTCAATATTGTAATTTTGAAGTTCTTCTAAAAACTGTACAGGGAGTAATCTTGAGTAGCTTAGAAAAAGGTCGCTATCAACAGGACTTAAATTACTCATTAAATGAAGACAATCATTAGGGCCCTTCCAATGTGGTAAGGGGACAGAAATTATTCGTTCAACAGTATTAGATAGTATTTGTTTTAATTGTTTAATTCCTTCATTGTTTGTCCTGTATCCAGTACCAACAGCAATGGTTCTTTTATTTATCCATACAATATCACCACCTTCTAATTTACCAGGAGCAGTTATCTCTCCTAAGATTGGTATTTTCAGTTCGATTAAAAACTCTCTAATCGCCTTACTTTCAGAAACTCTATTTACTTTACCCATGTTGCATAATACAGCACCATTATTTGTAATTACTAGAGGGTCGTGAGTATAGATTGAATCAATTGATGTAGATTCATTTTTTTTTAAAAAATATTTTTCAATTCCAAATGAATCTAAAATTTTCATAAATGAATCATACTCGTTTATAGATTCATTGAAGTTTGGAGCTTCAGTAAAATTTAAGGCATTGAATTCTTCATTAATTTTTTCTTGATTAATAAATGCTGTTTTTGGATGTTTTAAAATGATTTTTTTTATAGGATCAATCATGTTATTACAATTAAAATTAATTTTTGAACTATGGTTGTTATTAGGCATATTTATTTTTTTTAGATCTAATTATGAATAGCTGGTTTCACCAAGGCATTTTATTAAGGTCATAGTTACCACCTGTTAATACTAGGCCTACTCTTTTATTTTCAAATTTCTTAGGATTTAGTAGTAGGGCAGCTAGCACTATTGAACATGAAGGTTCAATTATAATTTTTAATCGTTGCCATATTACATACATTGAGTTAATTATCATCTTTTCAGATACAAGTAAAATATCTTCAACATGCTCTTGGATAATAGGAAAAGTTAGTGTTCCTACTTGAGCTCTCAATCCATCTGCTATTGTATCAGTTGTTTTATTTGACATAATTTTATTATTCATTATGGATCTGTACGTGTCGTCAGCATTTTCTGGCTCAGCACCGTAGATTTTCAATTTAGGGTTTAAAGATTTGGCTGTTAATATAGTACCTGATAAAAGTCCTCCTCCACTAACTGGGCAAATAATACTATCTAAGTCTTTAACATCTTCGATTAGTTCTTTTGCGGCTGTACCTTGACCAGCAATAATCTTATTATCATTATAAGGATGAATAATAGAGGACCCGGATTCTTTTACCATTTGATACAAGGTTTCTTCTCTTGAACTAATATTTGGTTCGCAAAAAACAATTTTCCCACCATATCTCTTTACATTTTCAATTTTATTGGGAGGTGTATTTTTTGGCATAATAACACAAGCGCTTATGCCCATATTGTTTGCAGTATATGATATAGCAGCACCATGATTTCCAGAAGACGTCGTTATAATACCATTTTTTAATTGTTTTTTATTGAGTTGTAATATTGCGTTTGTTGCACCTCGAATTTTAAATGAACCCGTTTTTTGAAAATTTTCACACTTAAAATATAATTTAGAATTGGATTCTAGGTTTAGAGTTTGAGAAGTATAAACCGGTGTTCGGTGTATGTATTTTGATATTCTATCGTGTGCTATTTCTATATCGCTGTAGGTTATCATGATAAAGGTTAATATTTACATAAATGTTGTATTACTCAAACTTACACATAAAAACAGTATTCTTAATCAGCGTTGAAACTAATTAAAAGCACCTTTTAAAAACTGATTCAAGAGGGGATAAATAGTATCTTATTCATTAATATCCCCCTCAATACATGTAGTCTTAAAGCCACCTCTGATATTATATACTGTTGTTATCTGCAATTTATTTGTTTCAAGACACGAGCAGAGGTCATTATAAATACGCTTTGTAACACCTTCTTGATAAATACCGACATTGCGAAAGCTAGTGAAATAATATTTTAATGACTTTAATTCAACGCATTGACCTCCAGTAGGGAAGTATTCTATCCTTACCTTCGCAAGATCAGGAAGGCCACTAAAAGGGCACACCGCACTAAATTCGTTTGTTTCCGTTTTAATATATTGATTTACTGAGTCGAACTTAAAGGTTTCGAGAAAACTAGAATTAATTTTTGATACATCTTCATAGTTAAATGTTTCCCCTTCAGCTTTTATCATTCTTTGCCCCCTCTATATATGCAACCAGTTAATTTTGTTTCTTTTATTTCAATCTCAAAAATATTTGGCAGCGATGTTTTAATCTCGGTCCAAATGTAGATACACAAATTTTCACTAGTAGGATTTTCTAAACCTTTGATATCATTTAAATATGAATGATCAAGCAAGCTCCCAATTGGGTTAAACGAATTATGTATATCTTCAAAATCTATAACAAGGCCAGATTTCTTATCTAAGTCTCCTTTGACTTTTATAATTATTTCAAAGGAATGACCATGTACTCGAGCACAAGGATGGGAATGATGTACGTTAGGCAATGACCTAGCAGATTCAATATTAAATTTTTTATAAACAATCATATATTAATTTAAGGAAATCCTAATATTTTATGTGTCTGTAAACTGAGCTTCCATTTTGGGTTTTGCTCAACGAATGTTTCAGACAACTTCTTATTTTTTTCATAATCATTATTATCCATTGGCTGAATGAAAAAATGCTTGAACTCATAATTTTCAAACTGTATAGGCTCAAAATTTTTTTGAGGGTAGACAAATTTTAATTCGTTTCCGGTTTTGAGGGTTGTTGTCGTATCTTTTTTAGGGCTAACACAAATCCAATCTATTTCATTTGGTGGCAACTTAGTTCCGTTTGTTTCAATACTAATTTTAAATCCTATTTTATGAATCTCATCTACAAAGTTTTGATCTAGTTGAAGAAGTGGTTCCCCACCAGTACAAACTAAAAATGGTTCTGAATTACTATCTGAAGGCCAAAGATTAGAAATAATATCAAGTATTTCTTTGATATCATAATTTCCGCCATTAACACCATTTATTCCAACAAAATCAGTATCGCACCAGTTGCAGATTGCTTGTACTCTATCTTTTTCTAATCCGCTCCATAAATTACAACCACTAAAGCGAAGAAAAACGGAAGGTCGGCCGGTATGATATCCTTCACCCTGTTTTGTTAAAAAGATCTCTTTGATTTTATATATATATTTTTGCTTCATTTATATTTCAAAGGGTCTACCAACCCGGCATCATGAAATCCTTTTAAACGGAGATTGCAAGCGTCACAACATCCACAAGGCATGCCATATTTGTTTGGCGAATAACAAGAAGATGTTATTTTATAATTAACACCTAATTTTATGCCCTCTTTAATTATTTCTGATTTTGTTAGCTTAATTAGGGGAGTATGGATTTTGTAGATCCCTAGATCATGGACGGCGTCTTTTGTTGCAACATTCATTAGTTGCTCAAATTTAGAAATGAATTCTGGTCTACAATCTGGATATCCGCTGTAATCAATAGCATTAACACCAATGTATATGTCAAAAGCATTTAATGTTTCTGCTTTTGCAAGTGCAATGGAAAGAAAAACAGTGTTTCTTGCAGGTACATATGTAGATGGAATATTGTTAGAAGTGTTCAAGTTTCGATTTTTTGGAATTTCAACTTTGTCAGATACAAGAGATGACCCGCCAAAAGAGGCTAAATCTAATTCAATGATAGCATGGCTTTTAAACTTAAATTGTTTAGCGACGGCTCTTGCGGCTTTTAGCTCGTAATTATGTCTTTGCCCATAGTTAATTGTTAGCCCATGCATTTCATAGCCAGCATCATCCGCTATTGCTGCACAGGTGGTTGAGTCTAAACCTCCTGAAAGTAAAATTACAGCTGGTTTTTTCATTTTTTGAATTTTTTTATAAAAATTAATATTATAAAATTACTTTTGTTTAGTGGTCTATCAAATAAAAGTCGAACGTTGTTAAAGAAGATATTACGATATTAGTTTTAGAATTAAATTATCATTTTATAAAAACCATTCAGTTTTTTTTAAAAACAGTACTTTAGTTGTTGCGCTAAATTTTGAACTAACGTTAAAATAGAGGGTCTCTTTTGACAAAGTTTTTTAACAAAGATTTTGAAATAAGAGGCTGACATATGAAACACCTATTTAATGTGTTTGAAGAAAAGGCTTCGGGTTGGCGTTTGAAGCCTTTTCTTGTTTTTAGAGATTTTGCTTTTTGAAAATGGGGGCGACCGGCATTCGACGGGATATGTAGGGTGCTTAACCGCATGCGGAGGATATCAGTTCCCTCCTTAATCATCTGATAAAAACAATATATGCCGATTACGGCTATATGGCTGCAGCTTAGTTGAGGTAGCCCGCTTCTTAATTAATTTGTCTATGGTTTTTTAAAGAAGCGTCATAAACATGGGCTGGTTTCAAATTCGCTCATAAATTTGAAATGAGATTAAATGAGCTGGCTCTTTTTGATTTGTGTCTCTGATTTAAAAAAGAGTAAGATAATAATCCGAAGACTAAGCATGTAGACGTTTATCACTAAACTATTTCGGACGGGAGTTCGATTCTCCCCGCCTCCACTAAATCTAAATACTTATTTCAATAAAAAAAGTTGGCGTCGTTCCTAGCATTACAACATCTGAAATGATTTTTCCTGAAGCGTATGGGTTATATCTCTTGTGACTAATATTTTTTTTATTAAATACATTATATATAGAAAGTCCGGCATTAACTTGGAATTGGCTAACTTCAAAATTTTTCGATACACTAAAATCAAGATGATGTATGGGTCGTAATCTTTTATTATTGCGTGTCCCAGGATTAAATAATACTTGAAAATCGTTCGTTATATAGACGTCATTTTCGCTTGTATATAATCTACCGGAAGAATATGACCAATTTGTGGTAACGTTCCAATCTAAGATTGAAGTAATAAAAACTGATTTGAATTCATGCTCTATATTGTGTCCAGCACTATAATATTTTCCATCATCAATATCTGGAAACGAATATTTAGTGTTATTTATTTGGTATGTAACCCATCCATTGATTGCTTGATTTTTTCGTCTAATAAAAATTTCAGCCCCATTTGTTTTTTCTAGACCTTCGTTTCTGGATATAACGTTGTTTACATAATCATTTTGTTTAGACATTATTGTAATTGGTGACAAATGCCTTTTAAAGTCAAAATAGCCTGATCCTTTCCGATCATAAAAGGACAGGTTTAGTTCATGTTTTATGCTTTTCCAGTGCGCACTAATTTGAGAGCTTGTAGAAGCAACGACAGGTATTGGGTCATTAGCAATAATCCACATACCTTTAGTCCCTCTAGTACTTAAAGGGCTATTAAACTGATGTGTAAATTGATTATTTCTTCCGGCAGCGCCTTCAATCGAAAGATTTGAATTTATTTTTAGGATACCAGATAGTCTAGGTTCTAAATAATTTAATTTAGTTAAAGAGTAATATGTGTTTCGGAGACCTAATTGCAATATAAGAGACTTAGCAACAGACCATTTATCTTCAAAAAACAATGATTGCAAAATTGCATTTTGTTTAAGAGATGTTTTTTCAGAAGCATTATTTAAAAATCGTTCGGTTAAAAATTCCGTATTTAAAATTGACTTTGAAAATCCAAATTCAAGGTCATGATTTTGGATGCTTTTTATATTATGATAAGTTTTAAATAGCTGGTTTGAAAAAGTATTTTTTTCATAGTTTCGTTGTGAAAAAGTATCATTATCTGAAAAATTATTGAATAATTTTGAATCGTGATTGCTAAAATAATGTGTATCTGTGTAATATGACCTAATGGTCCATTCAGGATTTATATAAGAAGTCCATTTAAAAATGCCTCCTATGTTTGAAAGGTTAGTATTTTCTATAATCTTTGTAGATTTAAATTCCAATATATTTTCAAAGCCATAAAATTCGCGTCTCTCTTTTATTACATCTTTTCCATGCTTGATAGTGAAAGAGATTCTGTTTTTAGAATTTATAATATGAGAGGCTACAGCATTAAAATCCGTAAAAAAAAATTTTGGACTATATTTTGTACTTTGGTTTTCATTCGCGGATAAACTGATTAGGTTAAAATTATCATCTCCAACGATATAGTCTTTTATAGATTTGTATAACTTTGTTTGAACTATATTATTAGAGCTTCGACCAGATAATGCCAAGCTGCCGTTAGAATAAACAGGTAATTGAATCTGAGCACTATTAGTTGTGAAATTAGTGAATACTTTTGCGCTGGGTTTTAATGTATTTCCTGAATGATTTGAAATCTGGATTAAGCCGGACGTTCTGCCACCATATTTAGCTGGATAGACTCCTTTATAAACTTGAACATCTTTGATAGCTTGAGCTTGAGCACTGCTTACAAATCCAAACATATGAGTTTCTTGATATAAAGGCATCCCATCGATTAATAAAAGATTTTGGTCTGGTCGAGCTCCTCGAATGTATAGCTCAGCTTTCCCAGCTAAGCCTTGGCTAATTCCAGGAAGGAGTTGAAGAGATCTGAAAATATCAACCTCTCCTATTATTGGCAAAGTAGAAATATGTTTTGGAGAAAAAGAAATTTTACCAGGTTCAGTAGCGATGTTTAAAAACTCTCTTGATTTTCCTCTAATATAAATATTTTTTGAATTTAAAATTTTCTGTTTAAGATAAATTTCTAGAACATTATTTTTTGTTTTTTTTAAATGGATACTTTTTTTTTCAGTTTCATAACCTATATAAGAAACAAAGAGTGAACAAGACTTAGAATCAATATTGGTTAATGAAAAGATTCCTTGATCATCTGATATTGATCCAATATTTAGAGAAGGGATATAAACATTGGCGAAAGGTATAGTTTCGTTGGATTTGTAATCATATATCTTACCCGAGAGACTATACGTCTTTTTTTCTATTTCAAATATTATATATTGATTATTGATTTTTTCCCAATCATAAGTTGTTTTTAATAGTAGTAGTGATAATAAGCTATCTAATTCGCAATTTTTACATTCTATTGAAATAGTATGTATAGATATATCTGAAGGATATATAATTGAGGCTTGATAATCTACAGAAAGTTTTTGTAATGCTTCTTTCAACTCTGCTTTGTTGAAAATGGATGAAATTTTTAAATCCTCCCCAAACATTTTAGAAATGATAAGGAAAACTAAAATTATTATGTATTGATTTGTATTTCTAAAGTAAGATGTAAGAATCACCTTGTAATTTAAACTCTCGTTTAGACAATAATGAAATACTGCTCAATACGGATTCTAAATTGCCAGGTTCTAGATGAAGTGTGCCTGAGATTAAAGTCTCTTTCTGATCGGATTCTAGAAACTCGATCTTTATTGCATAAATCCTCTCAAGCTCTTTACATATTCTTTCTAGAGAATAGTTATCACAAATAATTTTATTATTTTTCCAACCAGGATATAACTTGGTTATCTCAGATTGCAGTATGAGGGCAGGGTTTTTTGGGTTTATTTCTATTTGGTTACCTCTGTTGAGGGTCATTGATTTTGTACCATTTTCTATTTTAACTAACCCCTCATTGACTCCAGTCTCAAAACCATCTTTTCGAGATCGTACATTAAACTTTGTTCCAAGTACAACGACATTTGCATATTCTGTTGAAACAATAAATGGGTAAAAACCTTTTTTAACATCAAAATACGCTTCTCCATTCAATGAGATTTCTCTGTTTTTAGAATTGTAATTTTTAGAGTATGAAATAGAACTCATTGCATTCAAATGGACTTTTGTTCCGTCGTTAAGGATGACAATTTTTCCATTTAAACCTGGGCCTGATTGAATGTTGACTGTATTCATCATTCGTATAGTCGGAATAGTAATCAACATAATCATAAATAAGGCAATCGAAATTCGAGGGTATAATGATTTAATTTTATTTGAGACTATAATAGCACTGGATTTTTTAGGTCTAGATGAAATGTCAATTTGCTGTTCTAAACGCATCCAAACTTCTTGTTTGGGTGGAGTTGTACGCTTCTCAATTTTTGAGCATAGGTTCCACAGTGATTGTTCTTTTTTATTAATTTTTAACATCCTTATAGCTATTAACGGTGTGTCTTTATATTTTACTCATAAATAATTTTTTAATTTTTTCTTCAATATTTTTATTGCTTTATAAATTTGATTTTCAACTGTGCGGACACTTATTCCTAAAGATTCAGAAATCTTACTGTTCGATAGGTTCTCAACGCGACTTAAAACAAAAACTTGACGACATTTTTCTGGCAATTCTGTTTCTACTATTTTTTGTATTTCATCTTCTAGAAACCTAGATAATACTTTTTCTTCAGTTGGATTAGCATGGTCATCATCGTTTACAGGTATCAATGACTCATGCCTTTGTCTTACTTCGTTGTGGCGAAAATGATCGTAACACAAGTTTGTACTAATTCTTGCAATCAATGAAAAAAAAGATTTACCAGATTTCAACTTAGATCTCATTTTCCAAACTCGTAAAAATGTTTCCTGAGTAATATCTTCTGCTATATCACTATCTTGAACTTTGTAATGCACAAAACGAAATAAAGTATCGTGATAATTAAAAAAAAGTTTTTTAAACGCTGTTTTGTCGGAGTTTTTTACTTTATGTAAAAGTATTGCGTCTTTTTCAATCATTCTTCTTAAGATGTGAATATAAAAATTGTAAATATTAATTACTGTTATTGAGAAATTTAATATTAAATGATAATGGCTCTCAATTTATAGTGTGCTAATATCGAAAAAGGAATTATAAAAAATGAAGTTAAATCAAGTCGAATATGAAAACCTAATGATAACAGATCATAATTTTAAAGCTCCTCTAGATTATAATTCTCAAAAAGGGAAACATATCTCTATATTTGCTAGAAAAGTTTCAAGGGTAGAAAATTTTAAAAAATCTATGCCTTGTCTAATTTTTTTTCAAGGTGGACCAGGATATGAATCTCCTAGGCCGTTATCAGATTCAGGCTGGATTAAAAGAGCAAGCGAGGTATACGATATCATTTTAATTGACCAAAGAGGAACTGGACTTAGTGAGCCAATATCATCAGATTCTGTATTAAATATGAGCGATAATGAGATTGCAAAACACCTAACATTTTTTAGGGCTGATAATATTGTTAGAGATGCCGAGTTACTTAGGAAGAAATTAATTGGCGATAAGAAATGGTCCGTTCTGGGGCAGAGTTTTGGAGGGTTCTGTGCGATGACTTATTTGTCTTATTACCCTGAAAGTCTGCAAAAAGTATTTATTACTGGCGGAATCCCTCCTTTAAAAGCTCATCCTGACGATATATATCGTTCTACTTATCAGAGAGTTTTGGATAAGAATAATCAGTTTTACAAATTATTTCCAAAAGCGAGATTAAATGCTAAAAAAATTGCACAATATTTAAATAGAAATAATGTTTATTTACCAGATGGTGACTTATTATCAGTAAAGAGATTTCAGCAATTAGGTCTGAACCTTGGTTTTAGCGATGGTATGGCGACACTTAATTTTCTATTCGAAAGAGCATTTATTGATGACAAGATTTCTTATTTTTTTTTAAAACAAGTATTGACGATGCAAACATTTGATACAAATCCATTATTTACAATACTACATGAGGCCTGTTATGCTCAAGAATTTTCTACAGAATGGTCAGCGCAGCGTATTTTAAATGAGTATTCTGCATTTGATTATAGAGAAAATGCTGAATTCTTTTTTACTGGTGAAATGTTATATCCCTGGATGCTCGATGCTTACAGCTCATTAAAACCTTTCAAAAAAGCAGCAAACATACTTGCTCAAAAAAAAGATTGGCCAATCTTATACAAAGAGGATATTTTAAAATGGAACAAGGTACCAATAGCAGCAGCAGTATATACCAATGATATGTATGTTGATAGAGATTTTTCTATAAATTTTGCGGAAAACATTCCAAACATGAATATATGGGAGACAAACTTATTAGAGCATAATGCACTACGTAGCAATGGGGAAAAGGTATTAGATTCACTTTTTAAGCGGATATCCTAAGTAACGATTTATAAAGTCTGAGGTAAGTACTCAAAATGTTTAGTTGTAAACAAATATTAACAATATCTAGTATATGGTTTATCATATTTTTGGTTGGTTGTTCATCCATGAGCACTCATCAATATCCAGAAGTAATTTATAATCACAGACAACCATTGGTTTCAGTTTCATACGAATATGGAGAAACAGATATTCACATTCCCTTGGTCTTCCCCGGGATTATGCCGGAGCAGTTATCTTTTCAAGTTTATGCTAAAGGAGATAGCATAAATCCTCTCATTACTATTAAAAGTATCGCTACTGATTTAGTAAGGATTTTTCTCCCTCAAGGTGTTTTGGGAAAAGAAGAGAACAATAATTTTATTTTAATTAAACCACATCATCCTGACTTTGTCAGCAAAAAAGTGATGTTTAAAGGCATAGATTACGGAAAAATTGTTTTAGACCCCGTACAGATTATTCAGCAACCATTAACTATTGCGGGGTTGATTTCAAATACGCTTACAGAACAGGTTTTGAATAATATTGATGTGTCATTATTCCTAAAAGATGATCTATTGCAAAAAGTTTTCTCTAATGAGAACGGAAAATATAGCCTTTCTTTGTCTGGTGAATATAAAGATCAGGAGTTTTTAAGAATAATTGCAGGAGAAAAATTAATCTTTTCTCCATTTCGAAAGGATATTAGTTTTGAGAAAACAAAAGATCTGAGGTTAGATATTGGTCTAGGCCCTAGTCAAGATCTAGCAGATTTAGGAAATTTGTACATAACGAATAAAAGCAATGTGCACTTTAGAGATAAACCTCATATTGGAGGGGCTACCCTTTTTTTATTGCCAGAAGGTGAACCAATCGCTGTTGAGCAAGTATCGAAAGGGCTTTATTATGGCACCATAGAAATTTTAGTAAGTTCAGGCAGGAGGGTGAAAATGAGTGGCTGGTTAGAAAGACAGTTTACGGATCTCTTATTTTTTGATAATATTTTCAAAGAAGAAAAAGTTAATGAGCAAACACTTTAACATAGCCTTATTTTTAATATTGGCACTATGTCAATTATCTGCTCAGACTGAATATATGCAAAAGTTGGACCAAGATATCATCAAAATTAAAATAGATTCGTTAGGGCTTTTAAACTTAATTGTTGATACCACTGAAGCATCTTTCCTATCGTTAGAAGACAAGACAACTATTCCTTTTTCAAAAATAAAAGCACAACAGAAAACAGTAATTAAAAAGAAGAAGACTCCAGTAATGAATGTTGAATTAAATGTCAATACTATACCTGAAAATGTTAAGGTTCATTTAGATGGGAAACTTGTTGGGAAGACGCCAATTTCAGGACAAAAAATATTTTCAGGTAATCACACCTTTGATATTCAAAAAGATGGTTTTGCACCTATATCGTACGATTTAAATATAAATGCGTCGAAATCTGTGAGCTTAGATTTTTTTTTAAACCCTGTTTATAATATAAAATTTAAAACCAATGAAGTAGGCCTAATATTTGAATTGAATGACAATCATAGGTGGACGGAAGATGTGATTAAAATGCAATTAGAAGCAGGGGGACATCAGTTGCGAGTTTACAGATTAGGCGAAATAATTGATGAGCAAATAATTGTTGCTGATCAGCCACTTACTTTTCAATATTATCTTAAAAAAGGCATGATTATAAAACCTTAATCAAGCAAATGAGATTTTATTTAGTACTTATTTTATTTTTAGGGTTGGTTCAAGCAAAAAGTGACTCACCTTCCATTCTCATTTTAAATGAATATCACGGTAAAGTAGTTGATGCTTCAATATCAAATCACTTTCCTAGTAAAAACTTTGTTAATAGTGAAGATACTTCTCCTTTCTTAGGTTCATTAGATAGTTTGGTAAATCCAGCCTCTGGCAGAATGTCATTAATTAGAGAACTTGGTTCAGACTTTGATGTTGATTACGTACTCTTTCATCAAATAGAAAGTGATAGCAATAGGTTTATGTTAGAAGGTCAAATGTTTAACACAAGATCTGGTGGTCTAATAAAGAGAAGAATAGTTGATGTAACTAGTTATTATAAAGGTCAGGTTAATGAGCTAAAGCTTTGGGTTGGTGATGTTTTTCGAGAGGTAAATAAAGAGTGGGTAGATCAGAGGAAATTAATTTTATATAATGAACCATCTGAAATAATTCAAGACAAAACTCCAGAAGGTGCGATGGCTAGATCTTTACTTTTACCTGGTTGGGGTCAATTTTATTCTGATGCGTATAACTCAGGTATAGCAATTTCAAGTTTAGAATCAGTATTACTTACATCTGTACTAGTAAGCTATCTGAGTTATAATAAGTCTGTTAAAAATTTTAAGAACTACTCAAAGCTGTACGAAGAGTCTTCTGAACAAGTAGAGTTTGATGAATACCGGTCTTTATCTAACACTGAATGGGAGAAGCATAAGCAATATAATTCTGCTTTAATATATACGAGTATAGCTTCAGGTTCATTATGGCTTGTCAACGGGATTCATGCATATATTGTTGGGCCAAGACCCAAAAAAGATATTATTCAAAAATGGAATGTTAAAATTCCTCCAGCTAATTAATAGTTTAAGTTGCGTTTATTTTCTACATTTTTAATCTTAGTCGTCATCTCGAATTGTACCGTTTATGATAATAATTCTGATAACCCTAATGACAATAAAGCTAATGAAGAGCTAGGTGTTTTCCCTCCATCAGTAGTGTTTTTTCCAAAAGAGCAAACCAAAACAATTTCTGATACAATTTCAGTGGGTGCTTATGCAGTTTTCTCGGATACTTCGATTGTCTCTTTCTCAGGCGCACATTTAAACATTAAATATGATGATTCTTTATTAGAAATCGATTCTATTGCTCCAGGTTGGATAGGCCCCGGTAGTATAACAGATTCTAATAAAACAACGCCTTTATTTACATATGTCGAAGATCAAGGAGTTTTAGATATATATGCCTATTATTTAAGTATTTCTGACATCTCAATTGATAGTTTAACACATATTGCAGAAATTTGGTTTAAGCCTAAATCAGTTGGTTCAAGTATCGTTAGTTATGATACTTCAGAATGTCAATTAATCAAATTTGATGAAACCATTATTCCAATTAATGGAACAAGGGAAGCGTCAATAATCATTCAGTAATGAAGAAATATAGCTTTTTATTTTTATTAGGCAGCTTTTTACAAGCAGATATACTTTTCACTGAAACTTTTGATAATAGTGGCACTTGGCCAACAGATTGGTCATTTGATCAATATATCAATCCTGAAACAGGGGAGGCCTATACATCTTTTGGTCAGCATAATTGGAGAATTGACAATTCATTCCAGTCTGATCCTGGTTTCACGCCCCCCGCAGCCGTTTTCTATTATTTCCCTCGTATTCCTCTACCGAATAATGTTGCCTTAGGCGGTGCTGAAGCTAGTAATAATCCACAGTCAGAACTTGAGACTTCATATGAACTGAGTTTGCAAAGTCCAGATATAGATGTTGGTGATAATGAAGCT